>OGYT01001476.1_pt1 | contig 15273 bp, 15 predicted proteins | sample 1576631 | NCBI WGS metagenome assembly OGYT01 (sample SAMEA3541588, study PRJEB24748) | human gut metagenome | biome: human gut; feature: human-associated habitat; material: faeces | place: China | collected 2012
ATGCCCAGCGTCCCTTCCGAGCCGATGATCAGCTGGTCCAGACAGTAGCCGGTAGAACACTTTTTGAGCGGTGCACCGAGGTGGGCAATTTTTCCGTTGGGCAGAACAGCTTCAATGGCATACACCTGGTGCCGTGTCGTGCCATAGCGGACGGCCTTGTTGCCACCGGCGTTGGTAGCCAGATTGCCACCGATGAGACAACTGTCTGCACTACAAGGATCGCCGGCATACATCAGGCCCTTTTCCTTGGCTGCAGCCTGAATATCAGCCGTTCTGGCGCCGGCTTCGGCTACGAGATACATACCTTCCGTATTGATTTCCAAAATCCGGTTCATCCGTTCCATGAGGAGGACAATACCGCCGTATACAGGAACAGCGCCGGCACTGACGCTTGTTCCGGCACTGCGCGGCGTGACAGGAACCTTATATTGGTTGGCCACTTTCATTATGGCCGCCACTTCTTCTGTACTGCCCGGCGAGACGACGACTTCCGGCAAGTGCCACAAATCCGGTGTCAGACTTTCATCGGACTGATACGCTTCGAGCACTTCCGGTGCCGTCTTGACGTTGCGTGCACCTACGATTTGTTCCAAGGCCTGAATGACTTCATTTGTTACAGAGTTATAGTTCATTTTATTCGTCCTTTCCGCATCCTTGCAGATAGTTTCTGCCAAAATCAGGTATCACTGTTGCAGTACCGGCAAGGTCCCCGATGCGTGGCTCATAATAGTATAGGTATAGGGATGGTCCAATTCAGCCAGCTCTGTTTGGGCCATCTGCCAAGCTTCTGCCAGCGAAGCTGCCGGTATCTGTCCGCTCTGCCGGATGATGGCAAAATTTTCCGGCCGCGTGACAACGTACACGCGTTTCATAGAGCGGATTATACAACGCCCTTTAAAAGCGACAAAGCCGGGCATGAGAAAATGTTCGCGTAAATCGGCCTCACATTGATCCAGATCATTGCGGAAAAACCAGTCTGTAAAAATAGCCGGTTCCTGAATATCCGGACAATCAAGGGTAAAGATCATAATGCCGCCCGGTTTCGTTGCAAAGGCAGCATTCATATGGGCTTTTATCGACTGGTAAAGGTTCATATCCTTAGGATAGCCTCCGGCAGAGGCAATGGTTATGTCGGCACGCTCCGTAATGGGCACGCTGCCGATAGACAGCAAATCGTGACACCCCTTTTTCCAGGCCTCCAGCCAATGACCGGCAACGACTTCGTAGAGGTCCCCATCGGTAGTAAAGACCGTATTGACGAGAAAATCAGGTGCTACGAGAGCGCATGCTTCCTGCATATCTTCGTGAAAGGGATTGCCTGCCAGGAGGCCGGCATCACAGGCAGGATTACAGCCTGAACCCGGCGTTTCTGCTAAGGCCAGGGCATGGTTACGCATGATCGTATCAAAACCGGCAATGCCCGGAACGACAGCCTTACGGCCACCGCCATACCCGGCCATCGGATGAAACGATACGGCCCCGGTGAGAATCAATTTATCCGCTTTAACGGCCGCCGTATTGATATAAATGTCATTCCCATAGCTGGTCCGGCCAACGCAGGTCAGCTGGGCCGCATCATGGCAATCATGCTGGACAATACGCAGGCGCCGGACCATATCCTTACCGCAAACGAGTTCATCCTCGGCCTGCGTGTGGGCCCTGTGCGTTCCCGGCGCGATGAGGACCGTAATTTGCTCATCTGCTACGCCGATGCGGTTTAGTTCCCCTACGATGACCGGCAGCATGCGGTCCGTATGTACCAGCCGTGTGACATCGCTAACGACAATGGTTACGGTATCACCGGCCTGTACGATTTCAGCTAAAGGCGCACTGCCAATCGGATGCTCAAGCGCGGCCTGTACGGCAGCCTCTTCGTCTGCGACGGCCTGGGTTTCACGGCCCCGCAAATCGTATAACAGGTGCTCTTCAGGCAGTGTAATGGTCTCTGTCCCCTTACCAAAGGGCAATGAAAAAATTGGCATACGATTCCCCTCTTTTCTTATGCTATCACAGCTATTCAAAAAGTCCCCAGTGTCCCATGTAGATGGCTACCAGGACGCGTATGAAGAGAAGACAAAAAAGACTGAACGTGAGGATAAAAAGAAACTCCTCAAAATCATCATCCCGTTCAAATTTCTTGCGAAAGTCCTTTAAATGATGTGTCATGTTGTGTATCATGATCGCTTCTCCTGTTATTCGTGCGCTTCTTCCTCATGATGTGGAAAGAGTTCCTGCACCCAGCGGGCCGACTCTTCATCCTTATTGATTCCCTTGAGCAGAGTCCGTTCCGAATTTTCCATATGTTTTTTGGCAATTTTACGGGCCTGCGCACTATTATGATCAGCAATGTATTCCACCATTTGCCGGTGCTCTTCCCACGTAGCGGCCAGGCGGCCAGGATAATGCATGGAAATAGACCGGAAGCGCAGCATTTGCTCCCGCAGGTTATTCAGGATATCGACGAGACGGTTATTGCGGCTGGCATGATACAAAATATCATGAAAGCGCACGTCAGCATCGACAATCTTATCGAAGTCATCGTTTTCTATATATTCATTAATCTCTACGAGAATCCGTTCCAAATGTTCCAGCTCGTCAGCCGTAATCCGTTCGGCCGCCAAACCGGCCGAGAGTTCTTCCAGGGCACTGCGGATTTCAAAAACCTGTACGATATCCTTCAAGGAAATATCGGCCACATAGGTTCCCCTGCGCGGTACCATAACGACGAAGCCTTCGAGTTCGAGCTTGCGGATTGCTTCGCGTATCGGTGTCCGGCTTACGCCCAGTTCGTCAGCCAGGCGGATCTCCATGAGCCGTTCGCCCGGTTTAAGGACCCCATCCTTGATAGCCTTACGCAAGGCCTCACTGACGACTTCCCGTAACGGACGGTAGGCATCCAGTTTAATAGGTTCTAATTTTTTATGTTTTGTATCGCCTGTTTCCATTCCTCTTACTCCCCTGTTACTAAGGTACTTGTGAAAATATCCGCATCCTGCAGTACAGCACGCAGCCGGGTAGCAATTTCGTGATGTTTATGCTGTGGCGGAATGAGTGCAAAAAGGGTGGGCCCGCTGCCTGACATGAGCGGCCTCAGTCCTTCGCGATGCAGCATCTGTTTTAAGTGCCGGATTTCCGGTACGATGGGAATGACCAGCTCTTCAAAGGTATTGCCCAACGAATCCATGACCCGTTCCAGAATACCCGTGCGTACAGCCGCTTCCTGGGCGTTAATGTCCACCGGCGACTGTATCGTTTGCCGGTCAAAGAGTTCGTACGCTTCGCCAGTATGCACGGCCACGTGGGGATGAATAATGAGAACCGGCCAACCGGGCAGTGACGGCAGTCGTTTCAGCACTTCGCCTACGCCGGTGCCACGGGCTGTACCACCACGGATGCAAAAGGGAACGTCTGCCCCCAGCGCGGCCCCGATTTCGCACAACCGGCTGTCGGAAAAGTGCAGCTGCCACAGCCGGTTCAGACCGCGCAGTACGGCTGCACAATCCGTACTGCCACCGGCTAATCCGGCAGCAATGGGGATGTGCTTCTCGATATGGATATGAACCCCGGACGGGCCTTTACAATACGGGCGCATGGCTTCATAGGCCTTGTAGGCCAGGTTCGAGCTGTCGCAAGGCAGCGCCGGTTCTGAACAGGTCAGCTGTACGTCATCAGCCCGTTCCAAGCGGATCGTATCGCAGAGAGCAATGGACTGAAATACGGTGTCAATATCATGATATCCGTCGGGACGGCGTCCTGTAATGCACAGGGCCAGGTTGATTTTTCCGTATCCTTTTTCTTCTATCATTCTCAGTTTACACTCCTGTAAAAGCACGTCACACATACATAAAAATATATGGTTTTTCCGTGCAAATCCATGGTCAGAAAAAAGTCCCCTCAGCTTTTGCCTGCATTTTTCTGATTTAAATATTTTTGTATTGAATTAAAACATACCTATGCTATAATAGTGAAACAGTTCAGGCTGTTTTCTTATGGAAAGCCCTTTAGAGGGCCCTTCAGCCAACGACTGTACATAGATATTATAACTTTCATTATAATGTTTTTTTTTGGTTTTTACAATCTTTCACCTGTAAACCACGGAGGGTAATCATGAAAGCCCAGGAAGAATTTAATCTCAAAGAGTTTTTGATTCCGTACGTTGCTACGCTCATAGGCAGTATCATCGCTGCCATCGGTGTAACGGCGTTTTTTGTTCCCCATCATTTATTAAGCGGCGGTATCAGTGGTATTTCTATTTTAGTTTACTACCTGACGGGACTCCCTATTGGCCTGGGCATGTTCATTCTGAATATCCCGATCATGATTGCCTGCTACAAGTTCATGGGCCGGCAATATACGATTTTAAGTATTGTCGGTACTATCATCATGTCCATCTCCTTTGATGCGACAGCCTTCTTATCGGATATGACGATCATCAAGGATCCTATGATTTCTTCCATTACAGGCGGTGCCGTAAACGGCCTGGGCATGGGTATTATTTACAAATACAACGGCAACAGCGGCGGCCTGGACGTCGTCGGTGCCATCGTAAAGAAATTTTACTCTATGGAAATGGGCAACGTCGTCATGGTCCTGAATATGGTCATCCTCATTTTTGCCGCCTACCTCTTTAGTTTGGAACTGGCCGTCCTCACCTTCGTCGGCGTCTATATTTCCGCCTTTGTAACCAACAAAGTCGTCGTCGGCCTAAAACAGCGCAAAACGGTCATTATCATTTCCAACCGGGCTGACGTCATCGCCCCGGTGCTCATGCGCTATATCGGCCACGGTGCTACGTACCTCCACGGCCAAGGTGCTTATACCATGCATTTCTTTCCGGCTGTAATTTCATTTCTTCGGTTATTTAAATTCAAGTAATTGCATATACCATGCAGGACAAACAGATTATCTACGCCATTATCAAACTGACGGAAGTAGCCCGTGTCAAGCAGCTGGTTAACAAATTGGATCCCTTGGCCTTTATGACCTTTAGCGATGCCTCTGAAGTCGTCGGCCAGGGCTTTACCCGTCCGGCCGCCAAGCAGGGCCTGCCGCCGAATTCATCCATGTCCATGCCCCATACGAAAAATACGTTGCCACCGGAATATTAATCCATTCCAAAATCGCTAAGAGCAGCCCCAGCGGAGCTGCTCTTTTTTGTCTATTCGCCTCATTGCTGTTTTCAGAACCGGCACCTGTACATCTTCTCCTGGTCAGGTTCAATTGCGTTCCAGCGGCTTTTATGCATATTTTTTATTACGTGTTAATGGTAGTCCTGGTGTTTTCTAAGAAAAAAAAGAACAGGTCAGGGATTTCCCTGCCTGCTCTTTTTTTTGGTTCTTTGTCAAATGTAGTGGTAACCTTTTCTTAAACTATCAAAGTAACCATGGAACCGAATCATGCGAGATCCATGATTCGGTTCCTAAATCGTTTGAAGTTACGGACCCCAAAGCTGATGCGTTTCAAGACTTTTATCTTATTGTTACAGCCTTCTGTGTAGCCATTGGACCAAGGCAGGCACAGGGCATTAATAATATAATCAAACCAGTCCGTAAATGAAGTTAATAAGGATTTAAACTCTGCCAGGCCCGCCTGGCGAACCTCTTCGAGCCATGCTCGCAGTTCCTTTATTACTTGGGCACGTCCGTTTGCTTTTCGGACCCAGTAAAAGCTTTCCTTCAACCGGTAGGCCGTTCGCAGATTCTCTGAACGCGACAAGATTTCTTCCAAACAAACCAGTTCGTATTCTGTCAAAGAACGTCCTGCCTTAGTCAGAATTCGCTTATTATGCTTTAAATAGCGGCAATGGCTAGGGAATTCTTTTTGCACACGCTTACGGAACCGTTCCATGGCCCACAATACCAGTCGGGTCACATGAAACCGATCGTTGACGATGGCAGCGTTAGGAAATACGGCCTGAATTACCATGCGAAACTTATTCGCCATGTCTATGACGACCCAATGCACTTTCTTTCTCTGTTCGATTGGAAAGGTTAAAAAGTACCGGATTAGGTCTTCGGTCTTATCATTAGGCAAAATATCCAGAATATCATGGGTTATCGGATCAGTAAGAATCGTTTGAAAGCGCATGCCACCCGCATTTCCCCTGAATTCATCAATAGATAAGATCTCCGGCAACACGCGCATCTTAGGACATTCTATACGATCAAAATAGCGTATAGCTGTAGTAACCGAGGCAAGATATCTGCAGGCAATGTCCGAGAATGTCTGTTTAGACCGGCACTCTTTTACCATTTGCAGGATAATCTTCTGGCTTTTGCGTTGGTATCGCTGGACGAAAGACAATGGCTCAGCAAAGCTATGGTGGCAATGTGGGCAAACGTAGCATCTTTTTCGGAAATGTACATACACTGGCCGGTCATTCAGAAATGTAAGTAATACGGTTTGATCACGATATCCTTTTATTTTGTCAGTCATCGTCTAACAATGCGGACAGGAATGCTCTTTGCGGGGAATTTCCAGTTCTAAGATATCGGATTCATCCGTTACCTGAATAGAAATTACAGTGGCATCTTCAAAGAGAGAAATTTTTCGATATAATTAGATTCGGACATAAGACATCTTCCTTTCTGTTGGGTTTGGTCACTTTAATAGTAAAGGATGGATTATCTTATGTCCATTTTTTAATCCAAAAAGGGGTTATGACAGAAGGTAAAATTCTGTCATAACCCCCACATTTATTATAGAGCCTTTTTTTCTGCTTATAATCGATTCTTTTCCCGATAAATGACCCATTCAGCAATATTGTTGGCATGATCGGCCATGCGTTCAATATACTTGACGATAAGGACGTAGGCAATGTACTGCCGCGAATGGTCAGGATCGATCTTCACCTTTTCCGAAATCTGCGCGATCAGCCGGTTAAAGGCTTCATCTACGATATCATCCTTGTCCTTCATGAGATCGGCCTGTGAACTGTTTTTCCCCTTGTAGAAATCGAGCACATCACTCACCATGGACGACATGACGGCGTACATTTCCATGAGGCCTTCCGGCTGGTCAACAGGATCACCATATTCCTTCAAATGAAGAATATAGTGGCTGATATCGGCACAGTGATCGGCAATGCGTTCCATATCAGAAAGGATTTTCAGCGTTGCCATGAGGTTACGCCAATCCGTAGCCACCGGGTTTTGCAGCATATCAATGGTCATATCCTTTTTCATGCATTCCCGTACGAGGGCATCGATTTCATCGTCGCCTTCATAGATTTTTTTCGCCAGTTCTACGTCCATCGTCGCCAAAGCCTTAGCCGTTTCGCTGACTGCCTGTTCTACAGCCAGACCCAAATTATCCAAGCGGCTCTTGAGCTCGCTAATTGCAATATCGTATGATTCCAAAATGGTACCTCCCTGTGATCAGCCGAAACGGCCAGTAATATACGCTTCCGTCTGCGCATTAGACGGCTGGGTAAACATGTCCACTGTATCGTTGAATTCAATCAGCTCACCAAGCAGGAAGAAGGCTGTCTTATCAGAAATACGGCGGGCCTGTTGCATGCTGTGTGTGACGATGACGATAGTGTAGTCTTTTTTTAATTCCAGAGCCAGGTCTTCAATCTTCTGGGTGGAAATCGGATCCAGTGCTGAAGTCGGTTCGTCCATGAGAATAACCGACGGACGGGCAGCCAGGGTACGGGCAATGCAGAGACGCTGCTGCTGGCCGCCGGAAAGACCTAAGGCACTTTCATTCAGACGGTCTTTCAGTTCATCCCAAATGACGGCCTGACGCAGACTTTGTTCGACAATTTCAGCCAATTCCTTTTTATTGGAAATACCTTGAATACGCGGGCCATAGGCAACGTTTTCAAAAATGCTCTTCGGGAACGGCGTCGGCTGCTGGAAGACCATGCCTACACGATAGCGCAAGGCCAGGGGATCGACTTCTTTGAAGATATCCTTCCCTTCGAACTGGATTTTACCGGTAACGCGGCAGCCTTCTACCCAGTCATTCATGCGGTTCAGCGTTTTAAGAAAGGTAGATTTACCGCAACCGGAAGGACCGATGAGAGCTGTAATATGATTCTTTTCAATATTCATATTAATATTTTTCAGCGCCTGCGTCTGGTCATAAAAGAGGTCCAGGCCTTCTACAGAAAAGGTATATTCTGCATCGCCGGCGGCTTCCTGAGAAACGTGTACGGCTTCCTGTTCAGTAGCTTTAGCAGCACCGGAGCCAATCAGCGTTGTTGTCATTTCAGTCATTATTTACTTCCTCCCATTTTCTTATCAATTCTCCAGCTGAGCCAGCGTGCGGCCAGGCTGAACGAAACAACCATTATCATGAGGATTGCCGACGAGGCACTGGCCATCTGTACGGCATCGGGATGCAGAGCTTCTGTACGCAGGGCCCAAATGTGCAGGGCCAGCGTTTCGCCCGGACGGAAGGGATTTAACGGACACGAGCTCGATGTAATATCCCAGTTCGTCCAATCGATATCCGTCGACATACCGGCTGTAAACATGAGGGCAGCAGCTTCACCGAAGCCACGGCCGGCAGCCATGATGAGACCCGTCATAATACGGGGAAAACAAGCCGGCAGCAAAATATTCCAAATGGTCTGCCAATGGGAAGCACCCAGGCCCAGGCTCCCTTGACGGTAGCTGTCCGGCAGGTTGCGCAGGGCATCTTCCGTAACAGACGTAACTAACGGCAAGGTCAGGATGGATACGGCCAAGGCACCGGCAAAGAGGTTCCACTGGGAACCGGTCATGACGATAAAGGCCAGGTAGCCAAAGAGGCCGACGACGATAGATGGCAGGGATGCCAAGGTTTCAATAGCCATACGTACCCAATGAGTCACTTTGCCGTTGCCGGCATATTCGGCCAGGAAAATCCCGGCAGGAATGCCTGTAATCATACTGCCGACGAGAGCCAGAACGACGAGGTACACCGTGTTAAAGAACATATCGCCCAACCCATGGGGGCCAAAGGAGAGCATTTCCGGCGTCATACCTTCGACACCCTGTATGATAACGAAGCCGACAAAGGCGACGAGCAGGACGACGGCAAAGCCGGCACCGCCGACAAACAAGGCGGTCATAATGGAATCAGAACGTTTCTTTTGTGCTAAGCTGGTCAATTTATTTTCCTCCCTTCAAATCCGATGCGTGGTTGAGGCGATGGATCAGGAAGATAAACAAGAAGGACAAGAGGAACAAGGTCAGCGCCATCGTCCAGAGAGCTGCGCTGTATTCGCCGCCTTCCATAGCACCGCCCATATCCGAGGCAATGGCCGTCGTAAGCGTACTGGCCGGCAGGAAGAGGGACGTCGGAAAGACTTTCATCTGGCCGATAACCATGGCGACAGCCAGCGCTTCCCCAAGGGCACGGGCCAAGCCTAAGATGATACCCGTAAAGATACCGCCTTTGGCAGCAGGCAGAACGATATGGGCAATGGTTTCCCAGCGGGTAGCACCCAGTCCGTACGAGGCTTCACGCCACGTTTTCGGCACAGCTGCCATGGCATCTGCTGCCATCGTCGTAATGGTCGGGAAAATCATGACCGCCAGGACACAACCGGCAGCCAGGACGGAGAAACCGAAGGGCATGGGGAAAATAAGGCGCAGGAACGGCACGAGAACAGTCAGGCCAATCCAGCCGTAGACAACAGAAGGAATCCCTGTGAAGAGTTCGACAGCCGGCTGAATCAAGCGGCGTGTGCGCGGCGTAGCGATCTCTGTCATAAAAATAGCGGTAGAAATACATAAAGGCAGGGATAAAACGAGAGCCAGGGCACAGGTGACGAGAGAACCGGAAAGGAACATGGCCGCTCCTACGTGACCGCCGCCTTCTGCCGTATCGCTCGGGTTCCAAACGCCAGAGAAGAGGAATTCTCCCAGACTGTGGTGAAAAACAAAAAAGGTATCCGTGCCCTTGAGGAGCAGGAAGGCACCGATGAGAAAAGGTACCAAGGCCGTGCCTATGCCGCACATGGTGATGAGAATACGTGCTGTTTTCTCATTCCTGTGGGCCCGGCGGACAGCTAATGCGAGTGCGTTTATCATTATTTATTCGAACCTCCATATAAAGTACACGGCCCCGCAGGGAGAGCCCCGTGAGACCGTGTCTTCCCGGAAAACAATCTGTTGCACGCCATATGTATTTAGCGCTTATCCGATTGCTTCACTCTTAGTGAACTTCTTTAGTCTGCATCTTGCTGCTGACACCATAGCCAAGTTCTTCGATGCGCTGGCCATATTTGTCGGAGAGGATGTAGTCGATGAACGATTTAACAGCCGGTTTCGGATCCTTGCTGGTGTAAATGTGTTCATAGCCCCAGACGGAGTATGTGCCGTTATATGTATTTTCCAGTGTCGGAGCTACGCCGTCGATAGCGATAGAACCAACCGTCGAATCGTTGATCAGGTACGGCAGGGCTACGTAGCCGATAGCACCCGGATTCTGGGCAACACTCTGGACGAGGATACCGGAGTTATCTGTTTCCAAAGACTGGTTAGACGCTTCTTCGGCACCGTTAAGGGCATACTGTTTGAAGAGAGCACGCGTACCGGACGTTTTCGGACGGGTTACGAGGACAACCTTTTCATCCGGGCCGCCAACTTCTTTCCAGTTGGTGATCTTGCCGGTGAAGATATCTGTCAGCTGCTGACGGGTCAGGGATTTGACCTGGCCGGCAACGTCTTTGTTAGCGATCGTAGCAACCGTCATAACGCAGACTTTGTGATCTTCCAGTTTATCAGCCTGATCTTTGCTCAGCTTCGTATCAGCCGGTACATCGGAGTTGCCCATATCGACAGAGCCATCAGATACCTGTTTCAAGCCTGTACCGGAACCGCCGGCATTGAGGCTGATCGATACATCTTTATGTTCAGCTTTATATTTTTCTGCTGCATCTTTCACTAAGGGCAGCAGAGCCGATGAACCGGAACCGGTAATGCTGCCGGATACGGCCTGCGTCTTGGCATCAGACTTGTTTGCATCGTTGGAACTGCCACAACCGGCAGCACCAAATACCATCATGGCAGCCAGACCCATCAAAACTAATTTCTTCAAATTCATCGTAAATCGTCTCCTTTTCCTTTAGTGGAATCGTATGTGTATGTTTAATTGCATACCTATCGTAACAAGGCAATGTAAGGAGTCTATGTGGCCAAAGTAAAGATTGCGTCAAAAAAAAGAGGCTGCAGCCAGGTCTAATCCTGGTTGCAGCCCCATATACAGGCTTTTTTTGCCAGCGTGCACAAAAATTTATAGATTAGTAATGCTTACTGCAAGTGAAATCCACCGATTATCTTCTCCGGTACAGAAATAGCTATAGCGCCTAAATACACTACCATGTGCAATTCCTCCCGGAGGTTATCGCAGCCGTGCCGCCTTATTTGCCCGTATATAAGGGCAGTGTCGACGCCGCATAGGGCATGACTGTAACCGTATAGGAGGCTTCTTTTCCGTCTTCCGTAAGCAGCCTTCTGGCGATTCCCCAGGCCTCGTCCATACTGAGGGCCGGAATCTGGCCGCTCTTGCGGATGACATGGAAGTACTGCGGTTCCGTAACGATGATGACAGCCTTCAGCTGCCTGATGATGCAGCGCGTCTTGTAAGCAGAAAAAGCAGGAATCGTAAAATGCTGCTTCACTTCTGTCAAAACCTGGGACAGGTCGTCACGGAAAAACCAATCGGCAAAGGACGCCGGTTCATACATATCTTCGCAGGCCATAGCCAAAATCAGGATACCGCCGGGTTTAACGGCAAAGACGGCATTCATATGAGCCTTTGTTGCCTGGTACATATTGATATCCTTAGGATAGCCGCCAGCTGAGCCGATGACCACATCGGCCTGCGTTGGTATGGACACACCATCGAGGGCTAAGAGCTTTTCACAGCCCTTCTGCCAGGCCGTATCCCAGGCGCCACTGACGACATCATATAGGCTGCCCGAGGCCGTAAAAACCAAATTGAGCAGAAAATGAGGCGGTACGAAGGCAGCGCCTTCCATCATGTCTTCATGAATGGGGTTGCCCTGCAATTTGCCGGCATCACAGTTATGGTTCATACCATCGGCCTCATCATCGCTCAAGGCCAGGGCATGGTTAGCCATAATCGTGTCATAGCCGGCAATACCCGGCAGGATCGCCTTGCGGCCGCCGCCAAAGCCGGCCATATCATGAAAGGAAATACCACCCGTAACAATGAGCGTATCCGCTTCGACAGCCAGCCGGTTAATGCGTACCTGGTTTCCCCGGGACGTGACACCTATACTAAGCAGCTGTGACTCGTCATGACAATCATGCTGTACAATATAGAGACGCCGTACCATATCGGCGCCACAAACAGCTTCCGTTTCTTCCCGCGTTTGCTGCCGGTGTGTGCCTAACGCGATGAGCACCGTAATCTGTTCATCCTGTACGCCCATGAGATTCAGTTCTCCCACGAGAATACGCAGCATGCGATCGGTATGGACAGGCCGCGTAATATCACTGACGACGATGACCACCGTACCACCGGCCTTCACGCATTCCCGTAAGGGCCGGCCGGATACAGGCTTATACAGGGACTTACGGATGGCTTCCTCTTCATCGTGCACGGCCTTCACCTGGGGACTATCGAGATACAGGAGCACATGCTCTTCGTCCAGGCTGAGACGTTGGTTTGTCGTGCCATATGGAAATGTATAGGTCTTCAACTTTCTCTTCCCCCTTGCTGCTTCTTTTACCCGTTCTGCTCGCGGTAAGCCGGAAAGGACACGGTAATCTGGGTGCCTGAGTTTTCCTTGCTGGTCAAGGTAATCCGGCCTTGATGCTGATCAACAATGTGCTTGACAATAGAAAGTCCCAGACCACTGCCTTCGATCTTGTCCGAATGGCTCACATCGGCACGGTAGAACCGTTCAAACACGCGTTTTTGCTTGTCTTCAGGAATGCCGATGCCCGTGTCGGTTACCTGGAGCAACACGCGCTGGTCTTCTTCGCGCAGGGATACGTACACATGGCCGCCGGGACGATTATATTTCACGGCGTTGTCAACGAGATTGACGACGACTTCCCGCAAACGTCCTTCATCTCCCCATACGGTGACATCTGCTAAGGTGCAGTGTACAGTGATCTGTTTATCCAATAAGACCGGCTCCATAAAGCTGGCTACATCCTGGACGATGGGTTTCAAATGAACCGCTTCCATAGGTTTGCTTTGTTTTTTTTCTTCAATCCGTGTGAGATGCAAAATCTCTTCAATCATCCCCAGGAGACGGTTGGCTTGTTCATAAATCCGCGTACCGAAATGCTGTGCATCTTCATGACTTTTGAACATCCCCGCCGCCAGTACTTCGGCAAAGCCCCTGATAGATGTAAGGGGTGTTTTCAGCTCGTGAGACACGTTGGATGTAAATTCCCGGCGCAGCTGTTCCCGCCGTTCCCGTTCCGTAATATCATCCAAGATAAAGAGCACGCCATAAAAGGTATGATCTTTATAGACCGGCTGTACGGTCAGCTGATAAAGGGAATCTTCCATGGCAAAGCGCTGCTCCGATGCCGCCTCAGACGTACCGGCCTGCCGGATCAGCTCCCAGTCAATTGCCGTAAATAGGGACGGTAAATCGAGGCCCGATACAGTCAGATTTTGACGCAGATCAAGGACGGACTTGGCACACTGGTTAATGACGAGAATTTTATAGGACGGATCGGTCAGAATGACACCTTCCTGCAAATTTTCCATCATCAGGCGGATTACATTCCGCTGCTGTTCCAGTGTCTGGATCGTATGGTTGATGACTTCACTTTGATCGAGAATCTTTTGCACGAGCGGCCGCAGCTCCGAATAGACAGGCGGTACTTTGCCGCGTATATCTTCAGGCGAGCCGATATTTTCCATGATCAATGCCGTCCGGCGCAAAGGTGCCAAAAGGCTGGTCGTCAACATCCGCGATGCTTTGATACAAGCCAGGGAGGTCAATGCCAGCAGCAAGAGCAAGAGCGGCAGGAGGGAAAGAAAATGCATATACAACGAGCGCCGTTCTAAGCTGAGACGCAAGATCGTGCCGTTATCCAAACGGACAGCCTTGTAGTACAGTGTCTTTTCCAGCGTGCTGGACATACGCACAGAAGAGCCCTTCCCTTCTTTGATGGCTTCCTGCACTTCCGGCCGTTCCAAATGATTTTCCATGGCCTCCTGATCATAGTCCGATTCATACAAAATATGTCCCGTCGAGCCAATCCAGGTAATACGCATATTGCCCTTTTCATTCTGTCCTGTCTGCTGCAAATACTGGAGCGGATCATCCACCTGTTTGAGACTGGTCGTCATGATCGTAACGGCATTGTTCAGTTCTGTCATGGCCTGTTCTTGTGCCGAATGCCAGACGACCCAGCTGTAAATCAAAATGGTCACGGCCATACAGGCAAAGCCCATAGCCAGCAGGCTGAGATAAATACGTCGTTTCATACCTATTCGCCCTTCATGACATAGCCCAGGCCACGGACAGTGAGAATGAAGCGGCTGGCATCACCTAATTTCTGCCGCAGGCTGCGGATATGCATATCGATCGTCCGCGTTTCCCCTTCATAGGAAAAACCCCAGACGGCCTCCATAATGCGTTCCCGCGTAAGAACAATATTCTGGTTGATCAGCATATAGCGTAACAATTCAAATTCTTTCACCGTAAGCTGGCACGGTTCTCCGTCGACCATTACTTCATGGCGTTTTTCATTTAGGCTGATCGGGCCGCAATTGAGCGTATCTTCCTCTTCCTCCTGTTGCCCACAGCGCCGCAATACGGCGTGGATGCGCGATGTCAGTTCAACAATCCCAAAAGGCTTTTTGACATAATCATCGGCCCCCTTATTGAGGCCCTTGGCAATATCAAATTCACTGGTTTTTGCCGTGAGAATAATGATGGGCAAGGATTTATAAGCTGTCTGACTGCGTAATTTCTGTAAAATATCCATACCGCTTTCACCGGGAAGCATAATATCCAGCAAGAGCAGGTCCGGCTTTTCTTCTTCTAAGGCCTGCCAGAATTCCTTGCCGTCGGCCATGGTCTTAACAGCAAAGTGTTGACTTTCCAAGGCATAGCCTATTAACTCGCGGATACTAGCGTCATCTTCTACACAATAAATTAAAGCCACTATAATTCATCCTCTCTTGTATGTGCCTACAGTATCAATTTTACCTATACTTAGTATTAGTATAACATGCGATTCTCCGACAAATAAATATGAAACCCGTAAAAAATCGGTAAAAAAGGGGATGTGACAAAATGAGAAATCATTTTGTCCACATCCTCTTTTTATTTGCATC
>OGYT01001477.1_pt1 | contig 15253 bp, 12 predicted proteins | sample 1576631 | NCBI WGS metagenome assembly OGYT01 (sample SAMEA3541588, study PRJEB24748) | human gut metagenome | biome: human gut; feature: human-associated habitat; material: faeces | place: China | collected 2012
AAATAGCAACGGGAATAGCGATTTCTGTATTCTGTAACAGCCATGCAAGACACATGCAGACGAGAGCGACAACAGAACCTACGGAAATATCAATACCGCCGCCGCCGGTAATAATAGTGAACGTTACGCCGACAGTTACAATAATTAAGGTTGCATTATCAATGAGCAGGTTCCAGAAAACCTGCGGACGGGAGAAGCCGTTATACATTGCAACACCGATACCGTATAAAATTATGAACAGTATTACCGTTACGAAGAACTGAAAATATCTTGAAGCAATTGCGGAATTTATCATTTGTTTAATGTTCATGCTTTATCCACCGCCTTTTTCGACTTGAACTTGGCAAACATTTCCTGGAAACGTTTGGATTGAATTAAGCACAGGATAATAACTACGATGGCCTTTACTACAGGCAGCTGGTCGGAAGCGACGCCTATAGCGTACATGGTAGTTGTCAGGGTCTGAATAGTGATAGCGCCGATAATACTGCCGCCGAGGTAGAATTTACCGCCGCTCAACAGTGTGCCGCCTAGGGCAACAGCCAAGATGGCGTCCATTTCCATGTTGAGACCGGCATTGTTGGCATCAGCCGCACGGATTAAGGAACTTTCAATCAGACCGGATACGCCGGCGCAGAAACCGGAAAATGCGTATACAAGGAAAATAATCAGTGTTACGTTAATTCCGGCATATTTGCTGGCAGTAGGATTGATGCCGACAGATTGAATGAACAGACCTAAAGAGGTCTTTTTCAGAATTAACAGAACGAGTGCTATCATTAAAATAGCTATGATAATAGGGCTAGGAATGATATTGCCCGGAATGTTGCCGCCAATGTAACGGAACGGTTCATAATAAACGGTGATAATTTGACCTTCCGTGATGAGCTGTGCGATACCGCGACCGGCAACCATTAAGATAAGTGTTACAACCATCGGCTGTATTTTTATCTTGGATACCAGAAAACCGTTCCATGCACCACAGATGGTACCTACGCAGATACCTGCAATCATGGCAACAATCATAGGATTTTCAGCCACACCGTCGCCGCGTCCGCCGATAATACTGCAGCATACAGCACCGGAAATAGCGACAACTGCACCGACTGAAATATCAATACCGGCTGTTGCAATGACGAAAGTCATGCCTAAAGAAAGAATTATTAAGGAAGAAGAACGGTTTAAAATATCGAAAATACGTCCGTATAAACGGCCGTCCTGTGTAATTTCTACGTCTAAGAAGCCGGGAACGAATATAATATTAAAAATTACCAGAATAGCCAAAGCTACTAAAGGTAAAAATATTGAACTTGATTTGAATTTCTGTAATGCGTTCATCAAACTTCACCTCCAGCTATTGCTTTCATGATATTATCGGAGCTGATTTTATCTCCTTCAATTTCCGCAACTTTCTTGCGGTCGCGGATAACGATGATTTTACTGCAGGTACGAACCATTTCATCCATTTCACTGGAGATGAATATTACAGCCATGCCTTTTGATTTTGCCAAGGCTACGGCCATTTTCTGAATTTCGCTCTTGGTGCCGACGTCGATACCGCGCGTCGGTTCGTCCAGAATGAGCAGGTTCGGTTCAGTTATAAGCCAGCGGGCAATGATTACTTTCTGCTGGTTACCGCCGCTGAGGTTTTGAACGAGCTGTTCACGGTCGGAAACTTTTATTTTCAGAAGCTGAATACAGTCATCAGCATATACGACCTGGTCTTTGTACGGTATGTACTTGAAAATACCTTGTTTAGCCTGAAGTGCCAAAATAATATTTTCGCGTACGCTTAAAGAACCGATAATACCCTGTACTTTTCTATCTTCAGGACAGAAGGCGATTTTATGTTTCATAGCGGTTATAGGATTTTTTAAATTAACCTTTTGACCATTGATATCAATTTCACCTTTATTAATTTGGTTTACGCCGAATAAAAGCTCAGCCGTTTCAGAGCGTCCGGAACCTAAAAGGCCGCCGAGACCGATAACTTCGCCTTTGTGAATAGTAAGGTTCATTTCATTGAGCTTGCCGACAGCACCGATATCCTTAGCTTCGAGGAATATTTCATCGGACGGTGTGCTTTTTGCTCCCATTTTGTCGAATTCCTTAACGGCATCCAAATCTTTACCCACCATCTTAGCTATTAATTCTACTTGAGGCAGTTTATCAACATCATAGGCACCGACAAGTTCACCGTTACGTAAAATAGTAATGCGACTGCATAATTCGTAAATTTGTTCCAGAAAATGAGAAATAAAAATAATGCCAAGACCTTTTTTTTGCAACTGACGAATAATATTGAACAGACGTTTGGTTTCTTCTTCGTCAAGACTGGAAGTCGGTTCGTCCAAAATCAGGATTTTCGCATCTACGTCGACAGCACGTGCAATGGCTATCATTTGCTGAATAGCTACAGAATAATGGTCGAGCGTTTTTGTTACATCTATATCAATATTTAAACTTTGCAGCAATTCTTTGGAACGTTTATTAATAGTTTTCCAATCAATGAAGCCGAATTTTTTAGGCTCGCGTCCGATAAAAATATTTTCGGCAACAGTCAGGTTGGGACATAAATTTACTTCCTGATATACGGTTGATATACCGCATTCCTGTGCTTCTTTCGGTGTATTTGGCGAAATATTCTTACCATTCAATTTGATGGTACCGCCGTCGCGATGATAAACGCCTGTGAGAACTTTTATCAGCGTTGATTTTCCTGCACCGTTTTCACCCATTAAGGAATGAATTTCACCGGCCCGCAGCGTAAAATCCACATTAGACAAAGCTTTTACACCGGGAAAGACTTTATCTATATGACGCATCTCTAAGAGAACTTCTCCCATATTTTCACCTCATTCAAGATTAATTTAATTTGGGAAATAAAAAACCGTACTTAGCCGTTTCAAGGCTAAGTACGGCCTTTAATTTACTTAAATAATATTAATATTTTCTTTCAGGTAATGTTTTTTCAGCAACATCTGCTGGGAAAACGCCTTCGTCCATGTATACCATTTTGTCAACTTGTTCGCCATTGAGAATTTTCTTAGCAGTTTCCATAAGAAGTGGTCCCTGGAGCGGATTGCATTCTACTGTGCAGTTGGATTTACCTTCAATCATAGCCTGGAATGCGCCTTTAACACCGTCAACAGACACGATTACAATATCTTTACCAGGCTGAAGACCTGCAGCTTCAATAGCCTGAATAGCACCTAAAGCCATATCATCGTTCTGGCTGAATAAGATATCAATAGTATCACGTCCGCCGGATTTGAGGAAGGATTCCATAACTTCCTGGCCTTTTTGGCGAGTGAATTCACCAGTTTGGCTCATAGCAATATTGTATTTATTGCCGTCTTCAGCAGCCTGCATAGCTTCATTGAAGCCTTTGGAACGGCCGAGGGATACGGAAGCACCTACAGTACCTTCAAGTACGGCAATCTGGAACTGGTCTCCGCCTCCGCAAGGAGTTTTGTTCTGGTCTTTCATGTACTGGTCAACCCATTCGAATGCTTTTCTGCCTTCGGCAACGGAATCAGTACCTATTTTTGCTACGTATAAATCGTCACTTACTTTAGCGTCGCGGTCAACGATAACTACAGGAATACCAGCATCTTTTGCTTCTTTAAGAACTGTATCCCAGCCAGTTTCAACGATTGGAGTAAATGCAATAAGGTCTACGCCCTGGGCAATGAAGGAACGAATTGCTTTAATCTGATTTTCCTGTTTTTGCTGTGCGTCAGAGAACTGGAGATTAATACCAGCATCTTTGGCAGCCTGTTTGATGGATTCAGTCTGAGCTGTTCTCCATTCAGATTCAGCACCCAGCTGTGAATAACCGATGGTAATTTCTTTGCCATCTTTGTTTCCAGAGTCTCCGGAAGAAGCACTTTCATCTCCGCCACCGCAGCCGGCACAAAGTACTAACATCATAAGACCTGTTAATAATGCTAATAATTTCTTCATAATGTCACTCCTTATTAAATTTATATTTAGAAATTACTAAATCAACTTTGTACTGTTTTGTAAATCAACCGGTTTATTTAACTTGATAATATCATACAACTTTTTAATGAAAAATTCAATAGTGAACATAAAATTATTTTAAAATTTTTTCAAAATTTGATATATATCCAGAAATTAGATAAAATGAAAAAAGCTGAAACACCTTATAAATAAAGCATTTAAAAGATGGTTTCAACTTTTGCCTTTGCGTAAAAGAATTTTTTATGAAAAATATATTAGATTGTGTAAAGTAGTATAGTATTATTATAAAATGTTGTATGATAAATATATTAAATTAAAGGTTTTCAAGAAGCATTTCACCTACACTATCATACAACTTTGCGGCGTGTTGTTTGGCGTATACAGTGGAAGAATTTAAGCTGAAACCGTTAAATTCTTCAATCATTGGTATGTCGTTCTGAGCATCGCCGATAGTAAGGATTTTGGTTGGTTGCCATTGCGGATAAATTTTTAACAGCTCTTTAATGCCGTTGGCTTTAGTAACGTTTTTTTGGCAGACATCAATGCAGTTTAAATTTAAATTAGCAGAAAAGGCATTGTTGAATTCATTTTCAATACGTTTGGCGTATTCGGCGGCTATTTTATCATTTTCGTAGGCAAGACTGATTTGTACCGGTTCCATTTCGCTTAAAGCTTGTTCAATAGTAGCAGTTTTTATTATTTCCTGATTTTTGTATTTAGGAGAATTAAAATATTTCAGCAACTGTGATTTGTCGTTATTAATAGTAGTTCTCATTTTATCGACAGAAGAATACATAATATGCCAGCTGTTGGCGGCAATATCAGAATAGACAAGTTTTTTGAGCATAGCTTTATTGAGTGTAAAAGATTTTACTATATTTAAATTTGTGTCAAATAGTGTTCCGCCGTTATTACAAATAATAAAATCATATTCTAAATCGTGATTTTTTACTTCATACATCAGAGAGCGGAGGTCGCGTCCGCTGCAAAAAACAAAGATGTTGCCGGCATTGCGCCATCTTTTTATGGCATCGATATTTATTTGAGGAATGGTATTGCTCTGGTGAAAAAATAGTGTTCCGTCAAAGTCACTAACTGCAATTTTCAAGATAAAAACTCCTTTCAAGCATAAACTAAATTCATTATACAAAAAAAAGCAGACAAAAATCTGCTTTTTTTGAAGAGATATTTAATTTATCTGGACAAATATCCGCCGTCAATGGGAATTACGGCTCCGTTAATGTAGTCCGATGCCGGTGAAGCCAGGAATACGGCCAGCCCTTTTATATCCTCCGCTGTTCCCCAGCGTCCGATAGGGATACGTTCCAGAATTTCCTTATTGCGTTTTTCGTCATTGACGAGTTTTACGTTCATATCGGTATCCATATATCCCGGGGCTATCGCATTCACATGTACATTTTTACTAGACCATTCATTTGCCAGTGCTTTCGTCAGCTGAGCTACGCCGCCTTTGCTGGCAGCATAGGCAGGGACGGTATAGCCGCCGAAGAAACTGAGCATAGAGGCTACATTGATGATTTTTCCGTATCCCTGCTGAAGCATTTTATTTCCTGCCAGCTGGCACAAGGTAAAGACTGCATTTAAATTTACCTGTAGTACGGTATTCCAATCCTCCAGAGGAAATTCTTCGCATTTATGGCGACGCTGTACGCCGGCATTGTTGATTAATATGTCTATTTTACCATTTATTTTTTCCAAGGCCTGAGCAAAAATTCCGTTTATGTTCTCCTGCTTGCTTAAATCGCCGCGAACGGCATAGGCGATATATCCTTTATCGGTCAGTTCACTTGCCGTTTCAAAAATTTTATCACTGGAACCGATGATGACGACAGTTGCTCCTGCTTCGCAAAGACCTTCCGCCATGCCTTTTCCCAGACCTCTGCCTCCTCCGGTAATAACGGCATTTTTCCCGTTTAAATTAAACATTTCTAAAATAGACATTGTAATCAATCCTTCTTTTGAATATATTGCGCCCCGCGCCGATTATTCTTGTCGGTACAATGGCTTAATAATGCTTCTGCCATTGATGGTGGAATGTACCTTCTTTGTCCGTGCGTTTATAAGTATGTGCTCCGAAATAATCTCTTTGAGCCTGTATGAGATTAGCACCGACAACCTCCGTACAGAGTCCATCGATGTATGCCATGGCATTGGAGAATGCCGGTACGGGCACGCCTGCACAAACAGCTTTGGCAATTATTTTTCTGAGACTCTGCTGATTTTCCTGAACTTTGCGGAAGAAGAAATCGTCTTCAATCAGATTTTCAAGGTCAGGGTTTTTCTGATAAGCCGCAGTAATGTTGTTTAGAAATTTTGCTTTTATAATACAGCCGGCACGGAATATGGATGCGACTTCGCCTAAATTCAGGTGCCAGTTGTGGATAGTTGAAGCACTTTTGTACAGTTCAAATCCCTGCGTATAAGCAGCTATTTTAGCCGTGTATAAAGAGCGGCGTACATCTTCCACAAAATTGCTGTCGATTTCAACAGACAAAGTCTGTTTCAGGCCGGTTTTGGCAAGCTTATGACGTTTTTCATGAAAAGAACTGATATTGCGTGCGTTGCAGGCGCTTGTCATGATAGAAGTGTTTACGCCCTGTTCAAGTGCAGCTATGCTTGTCCAGCGGCCGGTACCTTTCTGTCCAGCACTGTCGAGAATTTTATCAACAAGATAGCCGTCAGCCATATCGTCTGTTTCTTTTAGAATATCGGCTGTTATGCTGATTAAAAAACTGTTCAGTTCGCCTTGGTTCCAGTCGTTGAATACAGCAGAAATCTGTTCATTGGTAAGTCCGCCGATATTTTTGAGGAGAAGATACGCTTCGGCGATTAACTGCATATCAGCATATTCAATACCGTTATGCACCATTTTTACATAATGACCTGCACCGTCTTCACCGATATAGGTGCAGCACGGTTTACCGTCATCGGCTTTAGCAGAAATAGACTCCATGACAGACTGGATTTCTTTGTAGCTTTCCTTGTTACCGCCTGGCATCAAAGCCGGACCGTTTAATGCACCTTCTTCGCCGCCGGAAACGCCGACACCGAAATATTTGAAGCCTTTTTCCGTTACGTATTTATAGCGGCGCTGTGTATCCTTATAGAAGGAATTGCCTCCATCCATGATGATATCGTCTTTTTCAAGATATGGCAGCAGGCTGTCGATTACGGCATCAACAGCTTTGCCTGCCGTTACCATGATAAAGAATTTACGCGGGCGTGCAACGGATTGTACGAGTGATGATACATCATAATAAGCTGTAATATTTTTATGTGGATGATTTTTAATAAATTTATCGGTTAAATCGGGAGTGTAATTGTATACGGAAACTTTAAAATTATGGTTGGCCATATTAAGCGCAAGACAACTTCCCATAACTCCCATGCCGATAACGGCTATATTTGCATTCATTTTAGATACCTCCATTATTTAGAATAAAATTGTGTTGAGTATCATAACGCCGATTAGGCCGACAACTGCGATGATGGTTTCAAGAGCGCACCATGTACGCATTGTTCCTTTGACGGTGAGACCGAAGAATTCTTTAAAGAGCCAGAAGCCAGGGTCGCTAGGCGGACTTAAGATTACGCTGCCTGCACCGACTGCTAAAACCATGAGTTCAGGGCTTGCGCCGGTAATAGGGATGAGCGGGGCGATGATGCCGCCGGCTGTAAGAGCTGCAACCGTTGCAGAACCTACAGCGATACGGATAACAGCAGCGATGAGCCAGCCCATAAACAGCGGCGACAGTGCAGCATCCTGAATGAGTGTGCCGATATAAGAACCCAGACCGCTGTCGATTAAAATCTGTTTCAGTACGCCGCCGCCGGCAACGACGAGCAAAATCATGGCAATCGTTTTAACGGCGCTGTCAACACTTTCCATTACCTCTTTCATAGATTTACCACGATTTAAGCCGAATGTAAAGATAGCAATGATTACAGAAATAGTAAGAGCAATATCAGGATTACCCAAAAATACGAGAACATGATAGATTGTATAGCTGTCATCTAAAATCATTTTAACGATAGCAGAAGCTGCCATTAAGATGACAGGAACGAGTGCTGTGAATACGCTGATACCGAAAGACGGCATTTCACTGTCTTTGAAAATTTTCGGATTGTACAGACCTTTCGGGATTTCCGGGCGCAGGTCCTTAACAAAGTTAAAATATAAAGGACCGGCAATGATAACAGTAGGAACAGCGATTAAGAAGCCGTAAATAAGTGTTGTGCCCAAATCGGCATTGAAGATAACAGCAATAGCTGTAGGACCGGGATGCGGCGGCAGAAAGGCATGTGCTGAGGAAAGAGATGCTGCCATCGGAATGCCGACTTCCAGAAGATTTACCTTAGCTTCAGCAGCTATAGTGAATACGAGTGGAATTAACAGAACAAAACCGATTTCATAGAAAAGAGCGAGACCTACAACAAAACCGGTCAGGCATACTGCCCAGCGGACATTTTTTACACCGAAGGTATCAATAAGCGTAGTGGCAATGCGCTGTGCACCGCCGCTGTCAGCCATAAGTTTACCGAGCATAGCACCGAAACTTACGACAATGGCAAGACCTCCGAGTGTGCCTCCAAGACCTTTGGTGATGGAAGGAACGATATCATCAACAGAAAGACCGAGAGCAAAGCCCATAAATATAGCAACGAAAATCAGAGAGAGGAAACTGTTTAATTTACATTTAACAATCAAAATAAATAATATGACGATACCGACAGCTAATATGGCAAGTGGCATAGTGAAAACTTCCTTTCTGTTTAATTTATATTTCTGCTTTTATATAAAATCCGTGCATAAATTTATTATTTGTACATTTGATTTTGATAAGTAGTTATACGGGCGAATTCAGGCTGCAGTTTTTTGTACAGGACATTATAAATATCGAACAGTTCTTCGTATACAGCAAAATTTTCTTTTTGCGGATGATAGATTTTTTTCGGTTGAATTAAATTTGCCGTATCAGCGATACTGTTCATTTCACCGCTGGCAATAAATCCTAGTACAGCTGCACCGAAAGCGGCACCTTCGCTGTTTTGCGGCAGGGTGATGTCTTCTGCAAAAATATCAGACATGATTTGCAGCCATAAGGTAGATTTTGTGAAACTGCCGCTGACGCGGATATCTTCCACTTTGCCGAAATCTTTCAAGGCGGTCAGTACGCAGTTCAGGCTGAAGCATATACCTTCCATAGCAGCTCTAATCATATGTGAACGGCTGTGATTTAAAGAAAGGCCGAAGAACATGCCGCGAAGCTCGGAATTCCAGTATGGGGCACGTTCACCGGTGAAAAACGGCAGGAGAAGCAGCCCTTCCGCACCGGCAGGTATTTTGGAAGCTTTAAGTGTCATGAGGTCATACGGGTCAATTCCGATATCGTCGAGACGGCGACTGCTGTAGTGGCAGATTTGGTCACGCATCCAACGCATTATGATACCGCCGTTGTTGATGGCACCGCCTGCAACCCACATATCGTCAGTGAGGTTGTAGCACCATGTTCTGTTTTCACTGTCGACCTTCGGATTTTTTGTAAGCATGCGGATAGCACCGCTTGTACCGATTGTTGCGCTGAGTTGACCTGACTTTATTGCACCGATGCCGACGTTTACAAGTACACCGTCTGTTGCACCGATTACAACGGGCAGTCCTTCTGGCAGATTAAGTCTTTGAGCCGCATGGGCTGTGAGTTTATGTGCATAAGTGGTGGAAACGACAGGTGGAAGCTGTTCGCGTCTGATACCGGCAAATGATAAGATGTCGTCATCCCAGTCCATTTTGTGAGCGTTGTATAAACCGCTCGCCGAGGCGGAAGATTTATCGACTACCCACTGTCCGGTCATTTTTTCGAATACATAGTCCTTTAATGAATAGATATAGCGCATTTTAGCGAAAACATCAGGGAAGTTTTTTCGTACCCAGAGAATTTTCAGGAAAGGATAGCAAGAATGAGCTGGACAACAGGTTTTTTCGTAAAAGCTTTTTGTAAGTGCAGGGTCTTTTTTCAGTTCATTGACTATTTCCACGCTGCGGCTGTCCGCCCATGTTATCATATTGCTTAAGAGTTCGCGTTTTTCATTGGCCGGGGCAAAACTGTGCATTACGGTGCTGATTGCTATGCCGGAAACGGATTTGCCTTTGTATATCAAAGTATTTGCTGTATCGCGCACTACTTTTTCAATAGCTTTATAAATGATTTCTGGATTTTGTTCTGCCCAGTCAGGGTACGGTGTTTCTAGCGGATAAAATTCATCACTGCTGCAGAGGCTTATACCGTTTTTCTGGTATGCAATGGCTCTGACTCCTGTTGTGCCAATGTCTAACCCAATCCAGATGCTGTTGTCAATATTGTTAAAACTCAACATTCGTATCGCTCCTTAAATGATGTGGATGATTTTCATGAATTGATGGAAAACTTTTTTATTTATGTAAGTTGCAACTTCATTTTCTGATAAGAGTATATCAAATTTAAAATAATTTTGCAATAGTTTTTTCATTATAAAATTTAAAAATGATAAATTTTTATCATTTTAAATAAATTGGTATAAACAAGCACTATTTCTGTTAAAATATAGGCAAGGATTATGATAATGAATGAGGTATCAGTTATGGAAAAAAATATATCTATCATAACGCTGTTGCGCAGCAGTTATAACAATATGACAAAATCGGAAAAAAAAATCGCGGATTATATCTTAGCAAATGAAAAAAGCGTAATGAGCCAGACGATTTCCGATTTGGCAGTAAATGCAAAAAGCTCGGAAATCACTGTATCCCGTTTTTGTAAAAAACTCGGTTTTAACGGTTTACAGAGTTTTAAAATTGCGCTTGCCAGTGAAGTTTTTAGTAAAGATGAACTGTTGTCGCAGGAAATAAATCCGCATGATTCGTATAGAACGATAGCGGAAAAACTGTTTTCTTCAATAGCAGACGGGTTGCAGGACACGCTTAAACTGCTTGATTTTGAAGAAATACAAAAGGCGGTTGATTTAATAGCCGGTGCTAGACAGATTTGTGTTTATGGCTTCGGAAATTCGTATACTGTGTGTAAGGATATTGAAACGCGTTTTATGCGTTTTGGTATACCTGTAAAGGCTTATTGCGATTTGCATATGCAGCTGACAGCGTCATCTCTTTTGACACAGGGAGATTTGATAATTGCCGTATCACATACGGGGTCAAATATTGATTTATTGCAGTCGATAGAATTAGCGCATGATAATAAAATTCCGATTATTGCTATAACAAGTTACATGAACTCACCGCTGTGCAAACTGGCGGATGTTGTTTTGCATGGTATGGGAAGAGAAGTTGCTTATAAATCGGAAGCTGTGGCTTCGCGGTTAATTCATATGGCAATTGTGGATGTTTTGTATATGGGAATTTATCAGCATAATGTGGATAAAGGATTTGCCAATATCAAGAAAATGCGTGCTGCCATAGCAAAAAGACGGTTATAAAATAAAAAGGAACTGTTGCATATAATAAGAGCAACAGTTCCTTTTTATTTTGTCAACTTAAAGTATCGGTTTATATAATATTTTCTTTGCGTTTTTTAGAAAATCTTTTTTAAAATTCAATGCCTTTTTGTGCTTTTATGCCTTTTTTAAACGGATGTTTTATTTCCGTCATTTCCGTTACTAAATCAGCACAGTTGATTAATTCTTCTTTGGCGTTTCTTCCGGTCATTACAAGATGAAGATGAGCAGGTTTTTCACTGATTAAATCTAAAACGCTATTGAGCGGAATTAAATTAAAATCAACGGCATAATTGATTTCATCGAGAATAATCATATCCCATTTACCACTTAACATGGCTTCTTTAGCTTCATTTAAAGTATTTTGTGCTGCTTCTTTGTGTTTTTTCATATCAGTGTTGCCGCGGCGAGTAAATCCTTCGCCGCACTGTTTTACAGTTATTTCCGGTGAAAATTTGTCCAGAGCCTTTAATTCTCCGTATTTCCAGCCGCCTTTGATGAATTGCAGTATGAGAATTTTTAAGCCTTCGCCCCATGCGCGCAGGGCAAGTCCGAGCGCGGCAGTGGTTTTCCCTTTGCCGTTTCCAGTATGAATGATGACAAGGCCGTGAACATAGTCAGTGTTTTGATTTTGCATAGGAAAATCCTTTCTGAAATTAAAGATAGATTTCGATGTATTTGGTGATGATGATAGGAACAACCGAGCAGATAGTAACGAACAATACGGATACACCGTACATCAGTTTGATAGTCAGTATAATGTGAGCAGGTTTCAATTCATGCGTGTTATCGCCCATATAAGCGCGGAACGACTGCCTGCCGAAATAATAGTTGATGCCGCCGAGTCTGATACCGAGAGCTCCGGCAACGGTGGCTTCTGAATATCCGCCGTTGGGGCTTGGATGTTTTTTTGCATCACGTAGCATTATTTTCAGTGCATTTTTATAATCGAGATGATGAAAAAATGCAGTTATAATCAATAAAATTCCGGTGATACGAGCCGGAATGAAGTTTAAAACATCGTCTACGCGGGCGGCTGTTCTACCGAAATACAGATATTTGTCGTTTTTATAGCCTAGCATGGCATCCATAGTGTTGGCGGCACGGTACAGTACGGCAAGCGGCAGACCGCCGATAAAAAAGAAAAATAGCGGTGAAATTATGCCGTCAACCGTATTTTCTGCCACTGTCTCTACAGCAGCGCGGGTGATGTCGGTTTCGTTCATGCGATTTACGTCGCGGCTTACGATATAATTTACTTTGGTACGAGCAGCGGTTATATTATTTTGAACGAGCTCGTCATAAATTTCTCTGCCGGCTTTAGCAAGTGATTTCGGGGAAATCATGAAACTTAAAATAAGGGCCTGAATGAAAATGTTGAGCCAGACAGGAATATGAAACTGGTTCATGGCAATGATTAAATAATACGGCACAGCATAGCAGATACCAAGCATTACGGCAACGAGAATAAAACCGCAGACGAGTTTTGTCGGTTCGGAGCTGTCGTCTTTGCGTAGCAATTTATCCAGAAAATCAATTAATTTTCCCATTAAGGCAACAGGGTGATATTTTGTGTAGGGGTCGCCTATTATGCAATCAATAGTGAAGGCTAAAAGAGCGATAAAAGCAATTTCCATTATATTCAACTCACAGTTCAGATTTTTATCTTTAATTAATTATAGAAGTTGTACCGGTTAAAAGCAATAAATGCTATAAAAAAATAGATGTCTATGGTATGATAAAAATATAAATATTATTATTGAAGGTGAAATAATGAGCGTAGAATTATTACATTATACACGTGGAAAATATGTTGAAAATATTCACAGGGGCGATGCGGTGTGCGTTTCGGTAAATGGAGATATTACGGGATATGTAGGCAATGCACATTTACCGATGTTCTGGCGCAGTGCGGCTAAACCGTTCCAGTTATTACAATTTGTAAAAATGGGTGGTGTAGAAAAATATAATTTAACGCAGGCGGAACTGGCAATTCTGGCTTCGTCACACAGTGGGGAAAATATTCATGTGGAAACTGTTACTTCCATACTGCATAAATTGGGACTTGCGCCGGAAGTTTTAAACTGCGGTTCGGCTCGTCCAATGAGCGGTAAGGCTTTTAAGGAATTGGTAAAACAGAATTTAAAACCTTCGGCACTGCATAATCCGTGTTCTGGAAAACATTCGGGTATTATCGCACTTTGTCAGCTTTTGGATATTCCGATTGAAGATTATATTAAACCGGAGCATCCTGCACAGAAAATTATTCATAAAATAGTGGCAATGTCTGCCGGTATCAGTGAAGAGGAGCTGGATATCGGTATTGACGGTTGCGGTGTACCGGTGTTTTATCTGCCGCTTGATAAAATGGCGTATGCGTATGCTCGATTGATGAATGCGGAAGAAGGAAACTGGGGTGAGTATACTGAAGCTGCCATAAAGATTCGTGATGCGATGTGCGCTAATCCGCTGCTTGTTTCGGGAACGGGTCGAATAGATAAAACCGTAACGGAGCTTACGCAGGGCAGAGTATTGGCGAAAATCGGTGCAGATGCAGTGTATTGTCTTGCTTCGCGTGAAAAGAAAGCGGGTATTGCCTTTAAAATTGAGGACGGCAGTTATGCGGCAGTGACACCGGCTGTTATTGCCATGCTCAAACATTTTGATTTTATTACTGAAGCGGAACATGCTAAATTACTGGAATTATATCCGCCGGTACTAAAAAATCATCGCGGCGATATTATCGGTACGATTGAAGCCGTATTTTGAGATTAATTGAAAATAAGCTTCTGTTTCGTAAATATTATCTGCTGCGCATTTTCTAAGCGGTAAAATACTTTATATTTAATGATGTTAAATGACAATATCAAATGAATATAAGGTATTTTACTGCTGATATAGGCTATATGTCTTTATTTGTACAGCAGATAGATATTATGATTAATAAATTATAAGAGCGGCAGTTTATTTTTTATTGAATTTTAGTAGGACTGATAGTGTCGGTTTTTGCTCTGTTAGCACCAGTAAAGGGTGATTTTTTTATAAATATTATTGAATTTATAAAAAAGCTATATTATTATTAATATAATAATACCTATGAAAGGGGAGACTTCGGGATGGCAGGAAAGGTATTTACTGAAGAACAGAGAGAAATGCTGAGCAAAAATCCATATGTAGAATCGGTAGAACCTACAAGAATAATTTATACAGAAACATTTAAAATTTATTATGTAAAAAATTATTTGGAAGGGAAAAAACCGACGGAAATTTTTATTTCAGCAGGTTTTGACCCGGGCGTTTTAGGAAATAAACGCATAGAAAGAGCTTCTGCTAGATGGAGAAAATTGTATGCAGACGGTCAATTAAATATTAATGGTGAGGAGAAAAAGGAACAAACAGATATGGAAAATAAACCAGAAAAAAAACGCAGAGGTCGTCCTAGAAAAAATTCTGCAGTGATGGAAGAAAATAAAATAAAAGAAAATACGGTAGCAGAAGAAAAAGCTGAATATACGCCGAAAAAACGTCGCGGTCGTCCGCGTAAAAATCCGCCGGTTGAAACTGTGAAACAGGCAGAGGAAACAGTTGCAAAAAAACCGCGCAAACGCGTAAATAAAATTGCAGCTATGGCGCAAAGTATAAAAACGGCTGAACAGAAAGAGGCTGAAGTAGAAAATACGGAAAATAAACAGAAAGAAGAAGCAAAACCGGCAAAAAGAAGAGGACGCCCGCGTAAAAATCCGACAGAAACGCTGGT
>OGYT01001480.1_pt1 | contig 15225 bp, 13 predicted proteins | sample 1576631 | NCBI WGS metagenome assembly OGYT01 (sample SAMEA3541588, study PRJEB24748) | human gut metagenome | biome: human gut; feature: human-associated habitat; material: faeces | place: China | collected 2012
TACGGCCCTCTGCGGACTGGGACAAACCTCTCCGAATCCCGTTTTATCCACATTGTACCTTAAAATATTAATATCAATTAACTATATAAATTAATTGCAAATACTTGCTTTGTTCTTTATTATAGCAATAATATTTATTTTTGTATAGATTTTAAACTCCATTTAAGACTTTTACTTTATAATTGTTTATTAAAATATTAAAATAATAACTCAATCATTTGTTAACAAATTAAATAATTTATTCTTTATAAAATAGCCCTGATAAAATTAGCATCGTAAAAAAAGAGTATATAGTGTTCCATTTAATACGTCAATAATTCATTAAAAACTTTCAAAGCAAATCTGTCTGTCATGCCGGAGATATAGTCTAAAATACTTTGAATATATATCTTTTTCGTTTCCAATCTATTATATATCTTCGTATTTTCACAAGCAATCGCCAATTTTCTCAGTTCTCCTGCCGGAACAATCTCTGATACGCAGTATCTTGCCAGCCATTTTTCAAACGAAGCTGTCAGCACTGGATAAAACTGCCTTCTTTTTTGAAGTTCATTCCATGAATACTCCCATCTATACGTTTCTAAAAGAATATTAAATATTTCCGTTATTACCAGTTCCGTATATTTTTTGAACGTATCCAGCCGTTTATTATTATAAATATATTCGTAATTAAATTTTTTTATTTCGTTTAATTGTCGGGAAAATTTTTCACTCAGACAAATTCCTTTATCTGGAGAACTGTTTTTGCATACATCTATAATCAGATTGTGCATGATTACAGTTGTATTAATCGCATTTTGGTCGTTAATCTGCGCCATTTTTTCCAGTTCATTTTTCTGCACGTCATCCAAAAAACCAAGACAGACAGCATCTTCAATATCTCTGCCGATATAAGCTATTTTATCAGCCAGTTTTACAATACATCCTTCCCACGTTATCGGCTGAAACTGTCCGCTGTGGCTGAAAGTTTTCAAATCTATAAAATTACTTCTGGGTCTAAGCCCGTTTTCGTCAACCTCGCCGCAATGGGATATTATGCCGTCACGCACAGCATACGTCAAATCAAGATTTCTAAACTTCCTGTAGTTATCTTCCAATAATTCTATCCTGTCAACAAAATAAAGACCATTCTGCTCATGCCAGAAATCTTTATTTAAATACTTTTTACTCAATTTTTGTATAACACTTTCTCCCTGGTGGCCAAACGGCGCATGACCCAAATCGTGCCCCATAGCAATGGCTTTCGTCAGTTCCGCATTCAATCCTAAATATTGGGCAATCGTGCTGCTGACCGATTCAACATGAGCAACGTGTTCCATTCTGGTACAGATATGGTCATTATCAATATTAAAAAAAACCTGTGTTTTATGCTTCAGTCTTCTATACGCCATTGAATGCAATATTCTCGTATAATCCCGAGCAAACGGGCTTCTCACCTCATCATCACTCCCATAAAGCGTATTTTCCCGTGCAATTAATTCATACCAATCAGGATTGTCCTTCGTTGCCGCAACTTGCTTAAAATTATTTTCTTTCAACATGATTACCACCTCATTTGCAAAAATAATTTTAATTAAAATTTGTCAAAAAGACCTGTATATCTGCAATTTTTAATACTGAATTTACATAAATTTTTCATTTAAAATCATAATACTGCTATTAATGATATGGTATAATAATATAATCAATTACGCAAGAAACTTTGTATATTTGCACTATTATCATAGATAGAAAGAGGTTTTATATTTAATGAAAGCAGTATTTTTTGATGTTGACGGAACCTTGATTGAAGGTACTCATCCAGAGTATCGTTATATTCGCCCAAAAGTTGAAGAAGCCATCCATAAATTACAGGCACAGGGACATTATGTCTTTATCGCCAGCGGCCGTTCCTATGCTTTTCTTGATGAAAAAATCCGCAATTTCGGCTTTGACGGATACGTTCTTTTAAACGGAGCCGTTATTTACTTTCATGATAAAATAATCTACCGCGCCCCGCTTAATAAGGATTTTGTTCAAAAGCTCTGCTATAACTGTAATACTCACAATATGGAATACACTCTGCAAAGCGAAAAAGAAGCGTATGTAAATAAAAATTTTTCCTATTTAATGAGCCGTCTGGCTAAGTACGGTATTCACGAAGACCAATTATGTCTAGATTTTGATTTTAATGATATAAATATCTACAAATTGGAAATAGACTCTCCGCATCATTCTGACAGAAAATACGTTATTGAGTCTTTACCCGAAGATATCAATTATGTTGAAGATATGAACCATAATTACTGTCATGTGGAAGTCTATGCCAAAGCCAATTCCAAAGCAACCGGTGCCTTAAAAGTTCTGGAACTTTTAAATATCGATATTAAAGATAGTTTTGCCTTCGGCGACGGTGATAATGATGTAGAAATCCTGTCTGAAATCGGTTTCGGCATGGCAATGGCAAACGGCAGCGTAAAAGCGCGCACTGCCGCTAAAGTAACTGTTCCGTCCGTCTTCGAGGACGGTGTTGCCTGCGGCATTGAAAAATATATACTGGATAAATAAAAATGTTTATCTTCCTATACTACAGGCTCTCCAAGAGAAATAATTAAATCCGCTTATAAATACTATGATTTTCTAGATGAAGATATTTAACTCAACATGCTAAAAGCACGCAATATGATAACTCACACCTACGACAGTAATATATTTTCTTCAAACTTATATACTTCATAAAAGCACCTATTTTCATATTACAAAACAGCCTATTTTTGTAATATCATTTTATACGCAAAAAAGCCAGCAGGTTCAATTCTGCTGGCTTAGTTTTTATATCATATTTATTTTGCCATTAACTGAGCAATCTGATTGGCAATTGCTGCAGGGTCATCCGGCATGATGCCTTCAATGAGAAGTGCCTGAGCGTATAACAGATTGCAGTAGTCTTTAAACTGTGCATCTTCTTTGCCTGCTTCATGGATTTTTTGCAGACGGGCGAATAAATCGTGTTTCGGATTGATTTCCAAAATACGTTTTGCTTTAAACATCGGATTATTCGTTTCCGCAAATACCTGTTCCATCGCAAAGCTCGGTCCCATTTCATCGGCAACAAGACATACTGCACTTGATTTTAAGCGACTGCTGATTTTTACGTCGGATACTTTATCGCCAAGTGTTTCTTTAATATCTTTAATTAAATCTTCATTTGTCTTAGCAATATTTTCCGTTTCCTTCTTAACTTCCTGCGATTCCACATCATCAAGACCTAAATCACCGCGGCTGATGGAATGGAACGGCTTGCCGTCATATTCACGCATAACTTCCACAGCAAATTCATCGATATTATCGAGGAAGAACAGTACTTCAATACCTTTATCGCGCAAAAGTTCCATCTGCGGTAGGCTTTCAATCGCACTGCGGTCTTTGCCTGTTGCATAATAGATTTTCTTCTGATTTTCCGGCATGCGTTCAACGTATTCTTTTAATGTAATAAGTTTATCTTCTTTAGAAGTTGTAAACAGCAGTAAATCTTTTAATTTGTCCACTGTATCCTGACCTGTATAGGCACTGCCGTAGATACCGATTTTCAGGGATTTACCGTACTGCGCCCAGAATTTTTCATATTTTTCACGGTCTTTTTTCAAAGTTGTATTGAGCTGGCGCAGAATGCTCTTTTCCAGATTTTTGCCGATTAATTTAAGTTCACGACTCTGCTGCAGCAGCTCACGGGAAATATTAAGCGAAAAATCAGGTGAATCTACAAGACCTTTGACAAAGCGCAGATATTCCGGCAGAAGGTCTTTGCATTTATCCATGATGAATACGTGGCGGGAATAAAGCTGCAAGCCCGGTTCATAATCGCTGTGATAGAGATTGTATGGCGCACTCTGCGGGAAGAATAAAAGTGAAGTATATTCTATCGTACCTTCAACTTTGTTGTGCATAACCTCCATCGGTTTTTCCCAGTCATGGAAAAGGTTCTGGTAAAATTCATCATATTCTTCCGGTTTAATATCGGATTTATTTTTTGCCCAGAGCGGCTGCATGGAATTTAATGTACGGATTTCATTGCGTTTGATCGTTCCTGCGCCTTCAATAGGTTTACCGTCAGCATCTTTCGGCTGTTCTTCCACTACGAAGTTCATTCTAATCGGATAACGTACATAATCGGAATATTTTTTTACAAGCGACTGCAATTTATAAGTATCAGTAAAGTTTTCTTCCGCTTTGTCACCGTAAAATTCCGGCAGCAGAGTAAGAGTAATGCTTGTGCCGCGTTTTTCCTTGTCGCATTCTTCAATAGTGTAGGAACCATCAGCCGTAGACTCCCATTTATAACCCTGTTTTTCGCCGGCTTTACGGGAAACTACTGTAATTTTTTCTGAAACCATAAATGCAGAATAGAAACCTACACCGAACTGACCTATTAAATCTTTACCGGTATCGCCGCCTTCTTTTGCTTCCTGCAATTTTTCCAGAAATGCTTTTGTACCGGACTGAGCAATAGTACCGAGATTATTCATTAAATCTTCTTTGTTCATGCCGAGCCCGTTATCGGAAATCGTCAGCGTATGTGTTTTTTCATCCGGAACGAGGAAAATTTCATACTGGTCATCACCTTCGAGCAAATCTCTGTTTGTAAGAGCTTCAAAATGAATTTTATCTATGGCATCGGATGCATTGGAAATCAATTCTCGCAGAAAGATTTCACGGTTTGTGTAAATCGAATGTATCATTAAATCGAGTAATTTTTTCGTTTCAGCCTGAAATTGATGTGTTTCTTTAGCCATTACTATACCCCTCTCAAAATTTTTGACAAAATAATTAGCACTCAAAATAAAAGAGTGCTAATTTCTACTTATTATTATATATTAATAGGTCAAAAAGTCAATAGAACGTAAAATAAAAACCGGATTAAATCCGGTTTTATCTTAATTTTCTCTGAACGACAAAAGACCGTATTGATATGCGTTGATATCATCCTGTGTTAAAGCTTTCTTGGATGTTAAAACGATACAATAGTTTGTTTTCTGGCCTTTAAGGTACGTTTCAATACTTTGCTGCGGCGCTTCGATAGTCTGGTCGATTTTGCCGTCTTTATCGCTGTCTATTTGAATGGTTTTAGCCGTAACGGCGTAAATAGCATTATGTCCGTTTACCGGTACAAGGCTTACTGTTTCATAATCACGTTCCACCATCAAATGAGCAAATAAATTTTTAGCGTCATCCTGGCTGATTTTATCGAGGTCAGGGAATGTATCATTAGCGAAAGCTTCCGGAGATACTACCCAATATTTAGTAAGATTGTATCCGTCATTTTCAAAGACAAGAATATCGCCTTTTTCCTGTGGAGAGAATATACTCAAGTCCATTACAGCAATCGGTTTCTGCGGACATTTTATCGTATAGCCGAACCGTTCACTCGTGTAAAAATATCCGTCAGCTGCAAATGCTGAATTCACGGAAAAAGCGAAAAACATAGTAAATACGCACATTAAGGACAATATCATTCTTTTCATCATAAACATGTCTCCTTAAACTCAGTGAATTTATTCTATTCACTTTTTTCTCCAATTATAACATAAGATAGAAGAAATTTCTTCTATCTTATGTTATTAATTTATTCACATTACATAAATTTATCTGGATTAGTTTTCGGTTTCTGTTTACTGCCTGTAATTAAAGAAGTTATCTTCATTACAACAAGATACATAACCGGAATTAAAAATACACCGATGACAGTAGCAACAAACATACCGCCAACAACGGCAATACCCATATTGTTACGGGCAGCTGCACCTGCACCAGTTGCAATGGCAAGCGGCAGACAGCCGATAATAAATGCAAGTGAAGTCATGATGATAGGACGCAGGCGCAATTTAGCAGCTTCCAAAGTTGCTTTAAGCGGAGGCATGCCTGTATCAACACGCATTTTGGCAAATTCAACAATCAATATTGCATTTTTAGCGGCAAGACCCATAACTACGATCATACCGATTTGCATGTAAATACTAATCTGCATATTGAGTATATAAGCCGAAGCAAGCGCACCGAAGATACCCGTAGGTACCGTCAGAATTACAGCATACGGTACACTCCAGCTTTCATACAGAGCAGCAAGACAGAGAAATACGAATACGAAGGAAAGAAGCATAACCTGCCCCGTAGAGCTTGTTGCCGCTTTTTCCTCACGGCTCTGACCGGACCAGTCGATATTAAATCCTGTCGGAGCAGTTTCTCTTGCAATCTGTTCAATAGCATCCATAGCCTGACCGGAGCTGTATCCTGCGCCCGGGCTGCCTTGGATTGTTATACTTCTGCTGGCATTGAAACGAGATATAATCGCTGGGCCTGAGTCTAATTTCGGCTTAATCAAAGTATTAAGCGGAACCATCTGTCCGTCAGAACCTCTTATATAAATAAAGCGGGTAGTGGAGGCTTCATCACGGAAATTGCTTTCAGCCTGCATTACTACTTTATAGGAACGTCCAAACTGGTTGAAGTCATTGATTTCAAAGCCGCCGAAGTTTACCTGCATTGCTGTAAACACATCGGAAATATTAAGACCTAAGTTCTTAACTTTTTCACGGTCTACTTCAAATTCATAAATAGGTGAACCTACACTGTAAGTCGTATATACGCCCTGCAGTGCCGGATTTTGGTTGGCTTTAGCTACGATGCTTTTGGCAATCGTATCAAGTTCTTCGTTCGTATGACCGCTCATATCCTGAAGCTGCATGTTAAAACCGCTTGTCGCACCGAGACCCGGTAAAGACGGCGGGTTCATAGCGATAATTGAAGCCTGCGGATAATTAGCTGCTTCTTTAAATACGCTGGCAATTTCCGCATTAATACTCAAATCGTCGGTTGTACGCTGGCTCCACGGGTCAAGTCCTACGAAGAATGTAGCAGCACTTGATTTAGCACCGCTTGACAAGATATCGTAACCTGAAATACCCATAACCTGAGATACACCCGGTATCTGCTGCAGCTTATCGGATAAATCATGCATCAAATCATTTGTACGGTTCAAGGAAGTACCTTCAGGAAGCGTTACAGAGCCGATGTAAAAGCCCTGGTCTTCTTCCGGAATAAATGTTGTCGGCAATACCTTAAATAACACACCCATTAAAGCTACAATAACAACCAGTGCAACTACGCACAGTTTGGCTTTGCCGATGAGTTTTGCCACGCATTTTACATAGCCGCGTGTCATCCAGTTCATAAATTCATTAAAACGGATGAATAATGCACCGAGCTTACTATGCGTATTTTCCGTTGCCGTATGCGGTTTTAAAAGTGTAGCGCAAAGTGCCGGAGTAAGCGTAAGTGCTACGAAAGCGGAAAGACCCATGGAAATGGCGATTGTCAAGGCGAACTGACGATACAAAACGCCTGTCATACCGCCAAGGCCCGCTACCGGAATAAATACGGAAGCAAGTACGAGCGCGATTGCAACAACAGGACCTTGTACTTCGTCCATAGCACGTCCTGTAGCTTCTTTTGGATTGAGTCCGTCTTCCGCCATATGACGTTCAACGTTTTCGATAACTACGATAGCATCGTCTACTACAAGCCCGATGGCAAGTACCATACCGAAAAGCGTCAATGTATTGATAGAGAAGTCAAGTACCACGAATGCGGCAAATGTACCGATAAGTGATACCGGAACGGCAAGCATAGGAATGAGTGTTGCTCGCCAGCTCTGCAAAAAGATATAAACGATAAGCATAACGAGAAGCAATGCTTCTACGAATGTATGCACAACTTCGTTGATGGATTCACTGATGTAATCCGTATTATCTACAACTGTTTCATATTCCAAATCAGGCGGGAAATCAGCTTTTGCTTCTTCCAGTACCTGTTTTACGCCTGCAACAGTTTCCATGGCATTAGCATCATTTGTAAGCTGTACACCGAAACCAACGGAGTTTCTGTTGTTATGTGCAGCTATAATGCTGTTGGTACGGGCACCTGTTTCAATTCGTGCCACATCTTTTAAACGGACAAACGAACCGGCATTATTATCGGAACGGATAATGATATTACCGAATTCTTCCGGCGTAACGAGACGACCCTGAATTTTACCCGTATACTGGAATTCCTGGTCAGCCGGAGCCGGCATCTGACCGATTGTACCGGCCGGAGCCTGAACGTTCTGTTCTTGCACAGCAGAGATAACATCCGCTACCGTCAAACCGAGTTCAGCCAGTTTATCCGGATTAATCCAAAGACGCATTGCATAGTCGGCACCGAATACGTTAAGGTCACCGACACCCGGAACACGTTTCATCTTATCTACAAGATAAATATCGGCATAATTTTTAAGAAATACATCATCATACGTACCGTTCGGAGATGTAATGGATACTACCATCGCCATATCCGTTGACGCCTTACGAGTCGTCAGCCCGTAGGATTGTACTTCCGACGGGAGGCTAGGTTCGGCAGTGGAGGCGTAGTTTTGAACTTTTACCGAGTCCATATCGCCGTCAGTACCGAGTTTAAATACTACCGACAGGCTGTAACGGCCGTCATTTGAAGAAGTGGAACTCATATAGTCCATGCCTTCAACACCGTTTACCTGCTGTTCGATTACCTGCGCCACCGTTTCATTAACAGTATCGGCATTGGCACCGGTATAAGTCGTACCTACACGGATTGTCGGCGGTGAAATCTGCGGATATTGTGCTATCGGCAGGTTAAATGCTGATATTGTACCTAAAATTACAATGATAAGCGATACTACGATAGCAAATATCGGACGATTTATAAAAAATCTTGACAATTACAGCACCTCCTGATTAAAAAGTCAAACCCAAGTCTTCAGGAGTTACCATTGTTACATTAAGCGGAACGCCTTCTTGAAGTTTTGTGAGACCTTCCACGATAACAGTATCATTTGCAGTGAGTCCGTCTGTTACAATCCAGAAGCTGCCGACCTTATCGCCTACAGTAATTGCTTTAGTAACAGATTTACCGTCTTCACCTACTACCATTACGAATGTTTTTTCCAATATCTGCTGTACGGCACGCTGCGGAATTAAAATTGCATTCGGAACAACCTGTCCTTCAACTTTTACACGTGCGAACATTCCCGGCAGTAAAAGTCCGTCCGGATTATCAAACAGCGCATTGATAGCAAGTGTACCCGTATTCGTCGTCAACGAACGGTCCACCTGAACAAGTCTGCCTGTAATCGGATATTCCGTACCGTCACTCAGGGTAATGCTTACATTACCGACATCGCTGTTAAAAAATGAAGATAATTTCAGATATTCCTCTTCACTGACGTTGAACTGAGCATATACCTGGTCAACAGAACCCATAGTCACAAGTACAGTGCTTCCCGCCTGAGCATATGTTCCGACATCGACATCATTGATATCAAGCTTGCCGGAGGTCGGCGCATAAACAACTGTATCATCCAAATCTTCCTGCGCTTTTTTTACAAGTGCCGCATTGGAATCAACTATTGCCTGCTGTGCATTAAGTGATGCAGTAAGAGCTTCTACCTGAGACTGCTGCGTTGTCGCCTGCTGTTCGGAAATAGCGTTTTGCGCAAGCAATGTCTGATAACGGCTGTTATCCGTCTGTGCATTTTGAAGCGTAGCCAAAGCATTCTGATAACTTGCCTGAGCCTGAGCAAGATTTGCCTGTGCGGATAAAAGTGCACTTTCATATTGTTTGCTGTCAACCTTATAAAGCGGCTGACCCGCCTGCACAAACTGACCACCTGTAATATATTTTTCCACAATAGTTCCGGAAACACGTGAAGTTATTCTCACTTCGTTTGTGCTTTTGATATCACCTGCATACTCATAGTTTAGCGGTGTATCTTTCTGAATTACTTGCATTGCTTTTACAGCAGTCGCTCCGCCAGCCTGCTGATTGCCAGTACCGGCTGTCATCTTAGAATAAACTACATAGCCTATGATAGCGACTACCACTACAGCCACAATAGCAAGAACCACATTTTTTCTGTTTTGCGGTGTTGCCAAAATTCTATACCTCCTTTGATAAATTCCAAAAGCTGTGCTAAATTATGGTAGCACAGCTTTTTAATCAGCCAGTATTTTTTATTATAGCTGATAGTTCACAACTATTTACTATTATCGTGTTCTATAGTATAGTATATTTATTGAAAAGTCAAGATTTTTAACTGCTTCTAAGAATTTTTTAATCTTGTTTTAATGTTTATTATTCACGATAATTTCTATTAATAATTCTATAAAAAATACCGGGAGTGATTAAATGACAAATAACACGCAGAAAATATCAAATATATACTTTGAACTGTTCGATTTATTGATGACTTACAATCACAAAATATGGAAATCAACTTCCAGCCCTTTACCTGTAAATGACTGTATCGTCCTGCATTTTTTACAAAACAACGGCGCCACCACCATTACAAAAACAGCTCAGTACCTTTCCATATCCAAGCAGCAGATGAGCCTCATTATTGACAGACTTGCAAAAAAAGAACTCGTAATGAAGCAGAATTTATCAAAAGACCGTCGGTACGTGCAATTATCCCTGAGCCCTAAAGGAGAAAAAATCTTAAAAGAGATGCGGGAACAAACCAAAAATAAATTTATGGAACGAATTACCGACTTGTCCAATGAAGACACCATTATCTTTGACAACAGCGTAAAAGTAATAGAAAAAATGCTTGCCAAAATGTTTAGAAGTGATACATAAATCATGTCTGCAAAAGACTATTTACCACCGCAGTGTAAATAGTCTTTTTTTCATTATAAAGAAACAGACAAGTATTGCCATATATGATAAAATAACATAGTATGTCAAATTAATATTTCTTTTTCTCATTCTTTTTAGCAAAAAGAATGAGATATTATTTTAGCATATTATTTAAGGGGATTTTTATGAATAAAGAAAAACTCGTCATCTGCGATTTGGACGGAACACTATTTGACACTCGCCGGGTAAATTATCATGCCTACCGCGAAGCACTAATGTTTGCCGGTCTACCTGTAACTTTCGATTACGATTTTTACATCAACCGCTGCTGGGGTCCTACTTATCGCGAATTTTTACCGCTCATGGGCGTACCTGCCGAACGATTTGAGGAAGTTCACGACTTAAAAAAAACGCTTTACGAAAAAAATCTGCATTATGCACAGGAAAATACGCATCTTTTCAACATTATCAATGCACTGCGTCCTACTTATCACACCTGTGTCGTAACAAGCGGTTCGCACAATTCAAAGGATATACTGAAATACTTCAGCCGCTACGATTTATTTGAAGCTATTTTCACCATTGATGATGTAAAATGCGGCAAACCTGATCCGGAGGGCTTTTTCAAGGCGATGGATTATTTTAAGATAAAACCGGAAAATACGCTTATTTTTGAGGACTCTACCGTCGGCATTAAAGCAGCCCGCTGCACTGGAGCTTCTCTCTGTATTGTTGATGATTTCAATAAAAAAGATTAAAATGAACTATTGTACCTTTATTGACAGCCAACCGGCATAATAAGTGAAACGAGGATAAAATTATGTTTAAACTAATCACCATTTCACCGGAGCAAACACGTGCGCTCGGTGAAAAAACAGCTCAGCTGATAAAAGACAATCTCATAATCTGCCTGGAAGGTGATTTGGGAGCAGGCAAAACACTGTTTTCGCAGGGATTTTGCAGTGCTTTACATGTAAAAGAGCCCGTTACCAGCCCTACTTTTAATTTAATGAATGTATACGAAGGGGATAGACGCATCTATCATTTTGACCTGTACCGCCTGGAAAATGAGGACGATTTATATGAAATCGGCTTTTATGAATACACTGACGTTGAAAATGAAGCCGTGCTCATTGAATGGCCGGACAGATTTTCAAACTGCATGCCAGAAGATTACATTCACTTGAAGATAGAACGCACCGCCACAGACAGCCAGCGTGAAATCACCGTTACCCTGCACGGTATAAAATATCATAATTTATACGAGGAGTTGAAACAATCATGCCAATCTTAGCTATAGATACTTCTACTATGGTATCAGGTGCAGCCATCGCTACGAAAGACAGACTGATTGCCGAAGTCTTAATGCAGCTTAAACTGCCGCAATCACAGGTTCTGCTGAACCATATAAAAGAAGTGCTAAAAATAGCCCATATGGATAAAAAAGACCTGGACGGTATCGCCGTAAGTATCGGGCCCGGTTCATTTACGGGACTGCGCATCGGTCTTGCCAGCGCCAAAATGCTGTCTTATGCGCTTAATATTCCCGTTATTGCTGTATCTTCACTTGAAGCAATGGCTTATCACTATCCCGTGCCGGAAATTTATATTGCCAGCACGCTCGATGCTCAGAAGGGCAACGCCTACTTTGCTTTGTATGAATATACCGGCACCGGTTTTAATGAGAAAAAATCCGTCTGTGTCATGAATTTCACCGAAGCGGTAGAATTCTGCTCCCGACTTGATAAACCGGTCGTATTCGTCGGCGATATCGCACAAAAAAAAGTTGATGTCATCGCTGCCTATGAAAACGTATCACTCGGTATGCCTCATTTATGTATGCCGCGTGCCGCCAATACAGCTATGGCGGCTATACCGAAATTAGAACGCGGTGAGTTTGCCAATATCATGAATTTGGAACCGGTCTATATCCGCCGCTCCGAAGCGGAAGTTCTCTGGGAAAAACGTCATCTGGAAAGCAAATCGGAGGAAAACGCATGAATTTAAATTTTCGCAAAATGCTACCGGAAGATGCCGCTGCTGTGGAAATCGTAGAAAAATCCTGCTTTGCCGTGCCGTGGTCACGCCAGGCTTTCTGGGAAGAAGCCTCCAATGACAAAACGTATTACCTACTTGCACTTGATGATACGAAAGTTATCGGCTATGCAGGCGCATGGATTTTACTCGGTGAAGCGCAGATTACAAATGTCGCTGTACTGCCTGAGTATCGCAACTGCGGCGTAGGCCGCCGCATGATGCTGAAAATAATGCAGATTGCTCTACAAAAAGAAGCCAGTGCCATGACCTTGGAAGTTCGCCCCAGCAATTTAAGTGCTCTTCATCTTTATAAATCTCTCGGTTTTAAATCAGCCGGCAGAAGACGCGGTTATTATGAAGACGGCGAAGATGCAGAAATCATGTGGATTACGGATTTAGCAAAATGTGTAAATACCGAGGTGGTCTAAATGCACCAATATTTATTTTTTATCGGCGATTTTCCCATTCGTTCCTACGGTCTCGTTTTGTCTTTGAGTATCATACTGGCAACAGGCGTTGCCTATTTTCTGGCAAAACAGGACGGCAGATGGCACGAGCATATCGTTAACCTTGGCATCTGCTGCGGCATTTCCGGTATAATCGGGGCCAGATTATGGGATGTATTTTTCTTTGACTTTGCCTATTACGGCAACCATTTAAATGAAATATTCTATGTATGGCAGGGCGGCATGGCAATACAGGGCGGCATCGTTTTCGGTGTCATTGCCGGTATAATTTATGCCCGCCGCCATAAAATCGATGTTTTAGCCATGGCGGATATCGTCGCTCCCGCCATTATTCTCGGTCAGGCAATCGGCCGCTGTGCCAATCTTTTAAACGGTGATGCTTTCGGGGCACCGACAGGCTCTGATTTCGGTATTATTTATCCCGTTACGACGCTTGCCTACCGTACTTACGGCGACCAGCCGCTCTGGCCGGCTGAAATCTGGGAAGGGCAGCTTGATTTTGTCATCTTTGCCCTGCTGCTCATTTTTCGCGCTTTTCCTCATGCTAAAGGACAGGCATTCTCTTTATATATCATGCTATACAGTGCCGTCCGTTTCGGACTGGAGTTTCTGCGAGGCGATTATGCTCAGCCCGTATTTTTAACATTTACTTCTGCTCAAACAACCAGTATAATTGCTTTTATATCGGCACTTTGTCTGTTTTTCTACTGTGGAAGTAAATTCAGCGCCCCAAAAACGGTTCTGCCGGTCAAATCCAAACGTCGTCGAGGAAAATAATCATGATTAAACTACTGAAAATTATCTGCATAAATATTTTCTGCTGTTTTCTAATCGTAAACAGCACCTCAGCAGCTTCGCAAAAACAGGAATATATCCGTGTGGGACTGCTCCAGGGACAGGAAACGGTAACAATATCCGCTGAAAATGATTTTGTCATAAAAGATATCGACAACAAAAAAAACTATAAATACGATAAATCAAAAAACGTCATAGTACGTCAAAGTGAACGCAAAATCTACATTGACAAAAAAGGCAAAGAAACGACAACTTTAATCGTAGCCGTAAAAAATAATGCGCCTGTCATCGTCAATAATCAGCATTACCGCGGCACACTTATCATTCAGCCGCATAAAGCAGGCCTTACCGTCATTAACAGACTGCTACTGGAAGATTATCTGCGCGGCGTGGTAGCCAAGGAAATGCCCTACAACTGGTCAAAAGAAGCTCTAAAAGCACAAGCTGTGGCAGCGCGCACTTTTGCCCTGTATGATAAAACGGATAAAAAACATGCCCGAGAAGGCTTTGACGTCTGTGCTACGACCGACTGCCAGACGTACGGCGGCATCGCTTCAGAAACGTCTGCTACCGATAATGCCATCAAAGCGACTAGCGGACAAATCATCACTTATGCCAATGAACCCATCTGTGCAGTATTTCATGCCGCCTCTGGCGGTTTTACCGAAAACAGCGAAGATGTCTGGAAAGTTACCGTTCCGTATCTTCGGAGCGTCGACGACAGTACGGAACAGTCACCGTACACCAGCTGGTCCACACAGATAACGATAGATGACCTTAGTAAAACGCTTGCGCGGCAATATACCAATATCGGTACGATTAAAGAAATCGATACGACCAATTTCCCGCAGAATATCAAAAAAAATTCCAAAGCTAAAGTCATAAAATTCACCGGTTCCAATAAAAAAACGCTGGAACTTACCGGAGCACAGCTGCGCAGTCTGCTCGGACTAAAAAGCAATAATTTCACACTGTCGCTCATTCAGGATAAAAAACAGCTTAAAGACAGTAAAAAATTAAAAATAACCAAGCCGGATAAAACCGTACTGCAAATTAACGGCAAAGGTCTCGGTCACCGTCTCGGCATGTCCCAGTGGGGTGCCAAATCACTTGCCGAGGACGGCAAAAATTACAAACAAATCTTACAGCACTATTACAGTGATGTATCCATAAAATCCATTTACTAAGGAGATACTCTAAGTAACTAATTATATAGATAAAAGTGTGTATTAGTGATATA
>OGYT01001501.1_pt1 | contig 15044 bp, 15 predicted proteins | sample 1576631 | NCBI WGS metagenome assembly OGYT01 (sample SAMEA3541588, study PRJEB24748) | human gut metagenome | biome: human gut; feature: human-associated habitat; material: faeces | place: China | collected 2012
TGATAATCGTTCTTTTCTACAAAAATGTCAATATCATTATGGGCTCTTGACTGATATCCAAGAAGAGCATCTACACCCCAGCCACCATCAAGAAAGACTTTAATCTCCGCATCTATTGCAAATTGAAGAATCTGTTTTACATCTGTTATATTGACCATCTTATCATCTCCACAATTTCTAATATACTTTAATCTCCGCATCTATTGCAAATTGAAGAATCTGTTTTACATCTGTTATATTGACCATCTTATCATCTCCACAATTTCTAATATTATACGCTATTTCTCGTCAAAAATCAACCATTTGTTGTGACAGAGCCAAATAAAAAAAGAGTGCCGTATGTTTATCATACACACGGCACTCTTTTTATTTATGCCTTATATTTATTAATCTGTTCGTTCAGAAGTTCAACATCATCAAAATAATTTATCTTCATTGCATCTTTTACTTCATGCAAAGTTTGTGCTGCTGTTTCTCTTGCCTTTTCACAGCCTTCTTTAAGCATCTGGTATACGGATGCAATATCTTTCTGATACTCTTTGCGACGGTTTCTGATTGGTTCCAGCTCTGCCTGCAGTACGGAATTTAGGAATTTTTTTACTTTTACGTCGCCAAGTCCGCCACGCTGATAATGTGCTTTCAATTCATCAAGATTTGCATAATCTGGCAGATATTTTGCAAAATCTTCGTCTTTACAGAAAGCATCCAGATACGTAAATACCGTATTTCCTTCAATGCGTCCCGGGTCAGATACTTTTATATGATTAGGGTCGGTATACATATTCATTACTTTCTGCTTAATAACATCAGCCTCATCAGACAGATAAATGCAGTTGCCAATGGATTTGCTCATCTTGGCTTTGCCGTCTGTACCCGGCAGACGCAGACATGCTTTATTTTTCGGCAGCAAAATTTCCGGTTCAACAAGTGTTTCCGTATTGTAAGTCATATTGAAACGGCGTACGATTTCACGTGTCTGTTCAAGCATAGGCTCCTGGTCTTCTCCAACCGGAACAGTAGTCGCTTTAAATGCCGTAATATCCGAAGCCTGACTTATCGGATAAGCAAAAAAGCCCACCGGAATACTTGCTTCAAAATTGCGCTGCTGAATTTCCGCTTTTACAGTAGGATTGCGTTGCAGACGCGATACGGTAACAAGGTTCATATAATAACAGGTAAGTTCGCAAAGCTGCGGTATCTGCGACTGTACAAATATTGTTGACTTAGCAGGGTCAAGGCCGCAAGCCAAATAATCAAGCGCCACTTCCAATACATTCTGACGTACTTTTTCCGGATTATCCGCATTATCCGTAAGTGCCTGCGCATCGGCAATCATTATAAAAATTTTTTCAAATTCACCAGAATTTTGCAGCTCCACACGTCCTTTTAAAGAACCAACATAATGACCGATATGTAAACGACCTGTCGGTCTGTCTCCCGTTAAAATAATTTTACCCATAAAAATATTACCTCCAGATTTATACTTCTTTATATTATAACAGATTATACTTCATTTTTGTGAAATCGCTAAACCAGCTATAGCCAAAATCATACCGATTGTTTTCATCCATGTAATCGGTTCACCTAAAATAAAATACGCCGTAATTACGGTAATTACAGGAATTGCGTAAATATACGCTGTAGCTTTTACGATACCTAAAAATTTTGTTGAAAAATTCCATGTCAAAAAGCAAAGAGCCGACGCGCCTATGCCTAGATACAGCATATTTGCCAAATTCACAGGTTCCATTAAATAAATCAAATCGATATTAAAACCCATGAAAATTATCGGCGGTATCATTAAAATTATACCGTATAAAAAAATTTCCCTCGTAACAACGATTAAGTCATAGCCGAATGTGCAGATTTTTTTCAAAACTACAATATATACAGCCGAAAGCACCGCTGCCCCCAGTGCCAGAATATCGCCTTTAGGATTAAAATTAAGACCTTCACTTTCTATACTTATCAGAATTACACCAACCATTGAAACTACAAAACCGATAAAAAACGGTCCTGATAAATGACTGTTCTTCAATGTAAATCGTGCCAGTATTGCAGCAAAAAACGGTGCAGTCGCCGTTATGATGCCTACGTTGGAAGCCGACGTATACGTAAGTGCGATATTTTCCATCAGATAATACAGCGTAATCCCCGAAAGTGCCGCTATTACCAGATATAGCCTGTGTTCCTCGTGTCTCAGTTTAAGCACGTGCGGACGTATCATATACAATACGGTAAGTCCTATAACAAATCTCGTTATTAAAATTTCCAATGGAGAAAAATCCACTAATAATATTTTGGTGGAAATAAACGTTGTTCCCCAGCATATAACAGTAAATATTGCTAATAAATGTCCTTTTACTGCTTCATTCACATCATCAACATCCCTTCTATTTCAAATTCTGCTCTAAATAAGTTAAGCAATATTTATGTTTTTTTGCAATTTTGTAGATAGTGCTGTCGTATAATATGCGAGCTGTTTCTTTATGATAAAAAGCTTTGCCAGTCGCCGTATCTTTAATCAACCAGCCATTTTTTCTCATAAAATCATAAAATACTTGTTTTGTTTCTATTTTTTCTGCACTATCTATGATTTTAAATAAATTCTCTATTAATTTATAAAACCCTTGTTTTTTCTGTGATAAAATTTGCATAGGCTCTACTTTATATGTTGGAATTGAACCAACTGTCTTCTCTATATTACTCCGCAGAAAATAATTCTGCGAAGGAAACGTCCTTTCCAGCGTTATATCACTTATGCTGTGTCCGTTAATTTCGTCCTTGAAAATTATATCATCATTAATTCGTTTATATTCTACCTTAATTTGTCTTTCCGCCAGATACCGGCAGAAAAATGTAAATCCTTTGCCCTGGGATATTTCAATTGCCTCTTTTATCGTATCATAAAAATTTTTCTGCCAACTGATATTTTTGAATTGTTCCCGCTCTATGCTGTATTTTTTCTTCGTACTGTAAATATTTTGTATATTATTTGCCGTATAGTAGTTTCTGTCAATAACGGATAAACCGTATTCACGGCATAAATCATCCGAACTTTTTTTTAGCTGTTCCAGTGTTTTATTTGCATTTATGGCAATGGTTTTTCCTGTAAGTGCATTAACTGAATTGATAATAAAATGATTATGTACATGTTCTTTATCAATATGTGTACAGATACATACTTCAAAACCTTGTTTGCCAAAATTTATTTCTGCCCATTTTATGCCGATTTGGTGTGCTGTATGCGGCATTACTTCGTTAGGCTTGAATGATTGTTGAAAATGTTTGTACATTTCGCTGTGTTTGTTATCGGTGGCTTTTCTGTACATTTCTTTTGTGGCTATCATTGTTTCGTAGATATTTTTTATATTTCCCCAGCAATTTAAACTTGATAGTAATTTTTTATTTTCATTTAAAGTTATTTTCTGCGGGTCACTGATATAATTCAATACTGTTCTCAGACTTGCTTTGGTTTTTCCTGCTTTAGTAATTTTAATAATCGCCATAGTTCGTTACAACCTTCTTGCAGTTCTTTTATAAGTTTTTCGTTTTTAGTATTTGATTGGTTTATTTGTTGTGATAATTCGTTTGTTTTATTGCCTAGATATTTTATTTGGGATATGGTCTGTTCCATGTGCGGTAGGATATAAATTGGATTTTCTTTTATACAGTCTAGTACAAATTGTGTTTTTGTTTTTTTTGTTTGCTGGAGGCGTTTGTTTATGTAGTCGTTTTGTTCGGGTGTTAGTCTTATATTTAGTTGGAGGCGGGGTTTTTTTTGTTGCTGTTTTTTTGTGCTCATTTTTTTCCTTCTTTCTTTTTTACTAGACATTAGCTAAGCTTGCTTTCTTTTTTCTTTTCTGTGACTTACTTTTATGATACTGGATTATTGGTTTTTGTTCAATGGTTTTTTGCTGTGATGTTTTATTTTTACGTGTCGGTTTGTGATTAGGTTACTGACTTTTTTGGTTTTATTGTTTATACTGTAATTATTAAATAACGATTAATTTATACTCTTTTTGATTTTGAGGTGATTTTATGTTGGATACAGTTATTATCGGCAGTGGTCCTGCCGGACTGGGTGCTGCAATTTATGCGTCGCGCGCAGCTCTTGATTATGTTGTTCTGGAAAAAGCGGGGTATAGCGGCGGCCAGATTGTTACAACGAACGATTTGGATAATTATCCCGGTATGCCGAATATTGACGGTGCGTCTTTTTCAATGGCATTACAGGAACATGCGGAAAAACTTGGTGCTGTAATAAAAGAAGCGACTGTAACGGATATTGAAAAAAATGACGATAAATCTTTCACGTTAAAACTTGACGGTCAGGACGATATTGTAACTAAAACGGTTATTCTGGCAACAGGTGCCAATCCCCGCACATTAAATATTCCGGGCGAAACTCGGTTTTTAAGCCGTGGTGTTTATTACTGTGCCACCTGTGACGGTATGTTCTTCCGCGATAAAGTAACGGCTGTAATCGGCGGCGGCAACACGGCACTTGAGGATGTATTATTTTTGGCGAAAATTTGCAAAAAAGTTTATCTAATTCATCGCCGTGATGAACTTCGCGGTGATAAGCATTCACAGGAAAAAATCTTTGCTCTGCCTAATGTAGAATTTATACCGTCAGCTGTTCCTAAATCAATTAAAGGCGATAAAAAAGTAACAGCTTTGGAAATTGAACTGAAAAAATCCGGAGAAGTTAAAGATATTGCCGTTGACGGAATTTTTGTAGCCGTGGGCATGATACCGAACAATAAATTAGTACCGGATTTCGTGGCAATGAATGAAACAGGTTACGTTATTGCTGATGAAACAGGAATTACCAATACTGAAGGATTTTTCGTAGCCGGAGATTTACGCACGAAAAGCCTGCGTCAGGTTATAACGGCTGCTTCCGACGGAGCAAATGCAATAAAATCCGTTACGGATTATTTGAATAGATAAAACATATTAATAGTACACGGGATTTGCGTCAAAGTGAAAATTCCGGTGGACTACGAACTAAAAAGTTTTAAGATAGCTCTTGGTGTTTCAGCACTCAGAGCTATTTTATGTCGTAAGATAAATTTTAAATACTTCTTTTTTGTTCAATAAAGAAAAACTACCCGGTACAATTACATTGCACCAAACTCACAATATAGAAATTTATTTTTATCAGCACAATAGATATGATATAATATAATTTCATTTAATATAAATTTCATGTGTGAAGGAGAGAGCTTTTTGATAAAGGTTAAACTTATGAAATATACCGAGCAGCCGGAAAAAACGGTAGCTATGGCAGCCCGTCTTTGTTATTCGCCTTGCGGAGCAGAGGAGCTGGCAGAAAAAATGTCGGACGAACAGGTGGAAAAACTTGTACAGAAAATAGTCAGCATGGGGCACGCCTCTACAATGGAACATGTTACTTTCACTTTTGCCATAGAAGGTATTTCGCGCGTACTTACACATCAGCTTGTACGCCATCGTATTGCTTCCTATTCGCAGCAGTCCCAGCGTTATGTCAGCGAACATGATTTTGAATACGTACTGCCTCCGTCCATTGCCAAAAATCCTCAGGCTAAGGAAAAATTCACCAACCTGATGAATACAATCCGCCAAACTTACGATGAACTGACAGCTATGAATGTCCCAAAAGAAGATGCTCGTTATGTGCTTGCCAATGCAACGGAAACAAAAATTCTGGCAACATTCAACGCCCGCTCGCTTCTGCATTTCTTCTCGTTGCGCTGCTGCAACCGTGCTCAGTGGGAAATCCGTCAAATGGCTTATTTAATGCTGGCGGAAGTAAAAAAAGTCGCTCCTTTACTGTTTAAAAATGCCGGTGCAACGTGTGTCCGTACCGGTCAGTGCCCTGAAGGCGCTATGACTTGCGGCAAATTGCAGGAAATGCTCAAACTGCGCGAAAAATAATTTATAAAAAATCCTCTGGCAAGCTTTTATTGCTTTGTTATATAATAAATGTATAATACTGTGCAAGGAGAAATAGTCTATGTTCAAATTAAAAGCCGTATTGGCTGTATTCGTTCTGCTGGGATTTTTCGGTTTTTACATCAATCATGCAGCAAATGCTGAAAGCGTTTCAAAAAACTCCGTAAACAGCAGTGCCTACACAAAGATTTCGCCGCAGCAGGCAAAGTTCATTATGGACAATGATGCTTATGACTGCATTATCATTGATGTACGTTCCCTTGAAGAATATACCAGCGGCCATATACAAAATGCCGTATCTTTGCCGAATGAATTAATCCAGGCCGAAAGCCCGCAGATAAATGCGGTTTTGCCGGATAAAGAGCAAGCTGTTCTCGTTTACTGCCGCAGCGGCAAACGCAGCAAACAGGCCTCCGATAAACTGGTAGCACTCGGTTATACTCATATTTATGATATCGGCGGTATTATTGACTGGCCTTATGAAGTCGTTAAATAAATAAAAAACTACATTGCATGAAACCCGATTTATGTAATGTAGTTTTCTTTTGTCAATATAAAAACAAAAAGGAGTAAATTATGCGCCCAACAAAAAATAAACCTAAAAATAAAATTTCCGTAAAAACACGTTCTACACGAAAAACTGCCGTTAATAAACCGGCAAGACCGAAAAAAGCTGAATTAAACGAAGATATTCTACTTGGCAGAAATGCTGTGCGTGAAGCTATAAAAAGCGGTCGTTCCATTAACCGCATTTTAATAGCTGAAGGCTCTCACGGCGGTTCCATCTCGGAGATTATCAATCTTGCCAAAGAACGCCATCTTGTTCTGCAAAGCATTTCCACCGACAAGCTTGATATGCTCTGCGGCGGTCAGCGTCATCAGGGTGTTGCTGCCTATGCTGCACCGGTTGATTATGTGGAGCTTGACGATATTTTAAATCTGGCAAAAGACCGTGGCGAAGATCCGTTCCTCATTCTGCTTGATGAATTGGAAGACCCGCATAATCTCGGAGCCATTCTGCGTACTGCCGACGCTGTGGGAGCTCACGGTATTCTAATCCCGAAACACCGCAGCTGTCCACTTTCCTCTGTCGTTGCCAAGACTTCCGCCGGTGCTGTGGAATATGTGCCGGTCGCTCGTATCGGCAATGTATCTCAAACATTGGAAAATCTGAAAAAACAGGGCCTTTGGGTAGCCGGTGCCGATATGGACGGAACAGAAAACTATTATGAAGCTAATTTAACCGGTCCGATTGTACTTGTAATAGGAAGCGAAGGTCACGGCGTCAGCCGTCTTACAAAAGAAGCCTGTGACTTCATTGTAAAAATTCCGATGCGCGGCAAGGTGAATTCGCTCAATGCCTCCAATGCAGCCGCTATTTTAGCTTATGAAATATTAAAACAGCGTACACTGCAGAAATAATCAGGAGAAATCATCATGCTTTATAATGAACGGGCAGAAATCATACTGCAGCAAGTTCAATTACAGGCTATCGTAAAAATCAACGATTTAAAAGATTTGCTCCAAGTATCCGTTGATACTGTACGCCGCGATTTAAAAACAATGGAGCAGAGCGGTCTCATCAAATGTATTCGCGGCGGAGCATGCCTGCCGGACTCACTTGCATCTTTATCCGGGTTCAACGGCAGGCAGGTAATCAACATCGAATTGAAACGCGAAGCCGCCCGCAAGGCGATTGCCCGCATAAAACCCGGTTCTGTTATCGCTTTGAATTCCGGTACAACAAATACTATTTTAGCTCAAGAACTTGTATTTAAAAATGACAATATCACTGTTGTAACAAACAATCTCGCCGCCATAAATATTCTCATGCAGAATTCCGCCATAAAATTAATCTCTATCGGCGGAGAAATAAATAACATGGAAAAATCAACCTACGGCAGTGTCTGCGAACATGAATTCGGCAAATACTATCCCGATATTGCATTTCTTTCCATTAATGCCATCAATTACAAAGATGGCTTCACTGACTTTCGCATGTCGGAAATCAGTATCATTCAGCTTCTGGCAGAACGGGCCAAAGAGGTCATTGCTGTAATGGACTCTACTAAAATCGGTAAACGTTCCAAGAAAAAAGTGCTGGAACTGAGTAATGTGGATTTACTTCTAACAGATAACAATATTTCTTCCAGCCTGAAAAAAATTTATCATACCAATGGGCTTATTATTGAATAAGACGTACTTGCAAAAAACTGCAATAAATTGAGTAAAACTCTTTTTATTGCAGTTTTTTTATATATTTTTTACTAAATCTTCACAAGAATTTTAAACTGAAATCCCAATTCAGCCCGTTTATGATATATTCTTTTCAATTTATAATTTATTTTAAAGAAAAACAGCATTTTAAAGCAAATATTGCAATTTTATGCTGTTTTTACTTGATGTTTGCAGTTGTTTTATTGTTTTTAACACAGTTAAGATTTAAAATTATTTTGTAAGCAAAAACAGCCATCAAGGAGGAAATATAATTGTATTACTATTATAATCCAGTACATACAATACAGGGAAATAATGCCATTTCCGAAATTCCAGCTTTAATAAAGCAAATTACAGCATCAAATGCACGAATTTTAATCTTGGCCTGGCATTCATCTGTATTTGAATTGGACAGCTTTAAAAATTTAATTAACAATACGGATTTCAATGTTCGTACACAGTGTTTTTCCGCTTCCAATCCCACCATTTATCAATTATTCAGGACTTATACCGAAACCCGTGAATTTTTGCCGGACGTTATAATAGCCATCGGCGGAGGCAGTGTTATGGATATCGGTAAATCTCTTTGCTGTCTTTACAACAAAGAAATAAAATCTGTTGATGATTTGCGCACGATAATAAATCAAAACGATTATGCCGTTTCATCTACAAAATGGATTGGTGTGCCTACTACGGCGGGAACAGGAAGTGAGGTAACATGCTGGGCAACAATCTGGGACCCGGAAAAAAATGCCAAAAAATCCGTAAAATGTTCTAACAATTATGCGTATGCAGCCATAGTCGACCCAGAATTAACCGCTGATATGCCCATTAAACTTGCTGTTTCCTCAGCTATGGATGCAGTGGCTCATGCCGTGGAAAGTTACTGGGCCAAATCTTCCAATATAACATCTAAATCTCTGGCATTGCAGGCAATCCGTTTAATAATGAATAATATTGACGGTTTGATTGAAGGTAATCCCGCTTCACATGAAGCAATATCACAGGGAAGCATGCTTGCAGGGCTTGCTTTCAGCAATACTAAAACTACAGCTTGCCATTCCATTTCCTATCCTCTGACCATGCACTACCATATACCGCACGGAACAGCTGTAAGTATGCTTCTGGCACCGATTTTAAAAATCAATGAACCTGAAATAGAAAATCTTCCGCTGTTATTGGAAACATTATCCGTAAAAAATGCCGATGAGCTGAAACAGCGCATACATTCGATATTAAGCCGCGCCGGCATTGCTTTTAAACTTAGACAGTGGAATGTAGACTTTAAGCAATTACCGGAGCTCGCCGCACAGGGTATTACTAAAGGAAGAGCGGACAACACTCCGATAAACCTCACGCCAAAAATGATTGAAAGTATATTGAAGGATATATATTAAAAGGAGAGAATTATTCATGAAAATTTTTAAAAAATCTTTTAAAACTGCAATGATATCATTAGCTTTAGGTGCGCTGATGATGACAACCGGCTGTGGCGGTTCCGATAATGCCGATACATCTTCAGCTGGCGGCGAAGACGGCGTATTCACTATTGCCTATGCTCCGAACGAATCCACCGACCAGAGTACGGATGCACGCAACGGTCTGGCTCAGGAACTCAGCAAAACTTTAGGCTGTGAAGTCAAGGAAATTCAGGCCAGCGACTATAATGCCATTATTGAAGCACTCCGTACAGGTAAAGCCGATATGGCCTATATGGGTCCTTTAGCCATTGCTCTAGGTGTGGAACGCGCTGAAATCACCCCGATTGTCATGAAAGCGGAAGACGGAGACTCTAATAAGGCAGTCTATCATTCCGTACTGATTACCAATGCCAAAAACACGGATATTAATTCCATTAAAGATATAAAAGGAAAAACAATGGCATTTGTAGACCCGGACTCCACTTCCGGCAACTTGGTTCCCAGTGCCGAAATCATCAAAGCTTTTCCGCAGGATAATCTGACTTCCGAAAAGCTGCACACGAATGATTCCTTTTTCCATGCAGTGAGCTTCTCCGGTTCGCATCAGGCGGGACTTCAGGCTGTAGCCAAAGGTGATGTAGACATAGCTCCCGTTTCCGACCAAATTCTTGCTTCGGAAATCAGCAAAGGCAATGTAAATAAAGACGACATCAAAATTATTCACAAATCGGCAGCTATTCCGGCGGAAGCTATGGTCGTCGCAAAATCAGTAGACGAAAAAACCCGCAATACCCTGACGGAATTTTTGACAACTTATGACAATGAAGCATATTTTACGGATGTCATCAAAAAAGCGGGCGCTCGTTTCATTAAATGCGATATAAGTGATTATCAGCCTATTATTGAATTGAATAATATCATTAATAATAAAGGATAATATGAGGAATTTATCATGGAAGCAATATTGAAATTTAATAATGTCGGTAAATGCTATGCTAACGGTGTTCATGCTCTGAAAAATGTATCTTTCAGCGTAAGCGAAGGTGAATTCATATCTGTTATCGGTCCTTCCGGTTCGGGTAAATCGACTTTGCTCCGTTCGATTAATAAACTAATTGATATCAGTGAAGGCAGTATTTATTTGGATAATGTTGACATTTCCGCACAAAAAGGAAAAAATCTGCGCAGTCTGCGCCGCAAAGTCGGCATGGTATTTCAAAATTACAATTTAGTATATACACTGTCCGTATTCCAAAACGTTCTGCACGGCTGTCTCGGTTCTATGAGTGGTCTGCGCGGTGTCTTCGGTATGTACAGTGAAACGGATAAAATACAGGCTTTGGAACTATTACAGGAATTAGGAATGGAACAATTCTGCTACAATAAAGCCGCAGATTTATCCGGCGGTCAGAAACAGCGTGTCGGCATAGCCCGTGCCATTATGCAGAAACCGAAACTGCTGCTGTGCGATGAACCGATTGCTTCGCTTGACCCTTCGAGTGCAAAAACGATTATGGATTTGTTGAAAAATATGACACATAAACGCCGCATTGCCTGCATCGTAAATCTTCATCAGCTTGATGTGGCAGTAAAATATTCCACACGCATAATCGGTCTGTCCAAAGGGGAAATTGTTTTCGACGGTACGCCAGAGCAGCTGACGAATGAAGTAATCGAACGTATATATAATACCTCCCGTGAAAACCTGATGATTGGAGGCAAGCAAGAAGATGATGCCGAACCAGACGAAAATACCGCTAATTGCGCGTAGACAGAAAAATATCTATACAGCGTTCTTTATTATAATTACCGTATTATTTATTCTGACTTCACTCTATACGAATTTTAATATATTCGTGCTGTTGAAAAACAGCGATGCCTTCTGGCATTTCATTTCCCGGGATTTCTTTCCGCCCGCTTTGCCGAAAACCAGTGCTGTCGGAGAAATTCTTTCCAATATATTAATAACGCTTGCACTGGCAATGTCTTCTACAACGATTGCAGCGATACTGGCTTTTTTTATGTCGCTGTTTGCAAGTGAAAAAATTTCTCCCCTGCCTCGTTTTGCCAAATATATCCGCGGCATTGCCACCTTTCTGCGCAATATTCCCGCACTCGTCTGGGCGTTCATTCTTTTTTCCTCATTGGGCATAGGCACGAGTGTCGGTTTCATCGCCCTGTGTATTACAAGTTTTGCCTTTATGGTGCGCGCCTTTACGGAAACGATTGAAGATGTTTCCTCTGATTGTGTGGAAAGTCTGCAATCTGTAGGCGCCGGTTTCTGGCAAAGAGTGTTTCAGGCTGTTTTGCCGACCTGCCTGAGCGGCTTTCTGTCGTGGTTTTTGTACTGCATTGAAGTCAATATCCGTGCTTCCACCATTGTCGGCATGGTAGGCGGAGGCGGTATCGGTCTTACGCTTTTCTCGTATATCAAGGGCTTTCAGTACGATGTCGCTTTCAGCATTATTCTGCTCATTGCCGTCATGGTAATCATCGTTGACCAGATAACAAATAAACTGCGAAGGGAAATTCTAAAATGATAGTACAAAATTCATCCGTCGATATGCAGAAACTGATTAGAAAAACCCGTTCCGGCAAAATATCGGTAAGCTGTAAATATAAAAATCCTTTTATCCCCAGATTTTTGTTCTGCACCGTTATTTTAAGCCTGTTAAGTCTGATTTATCTGGATATCGACTGGATTAAACTGATATCGCGTTTTCCTGATATCGGCGGCATATTCTGGGAACTGGCTCATTTTGATTTTAGTAACTTTGATTTGATTTTGCCGGCAATACTGGAAACAGTTTCTATTGCAGTTCTCTCTCTTCTGTACAGCCTGCTGCTCGGCATTTTTTTCGGAATGCTCGCCGCCAGAAACATTTTCCGCATAATCTGGCTGTCCGTTCTTACACAGGCTTTCTTCACCTTTCTGCGTGCCGTTCCCACACCGATATGGGTTCTGCTGATGCTCGTATGCCTCGGTATGGGTCCCGAAGCCGGGGTTGCCGGTCTGTGCGTTCATACTACGGCATTTTTCACCAAATCATTTGCTCAGACATTTGAAAGTATTTCCGATGAAACGCTTGAAGCTTTATCCGTAACAGGCACAAACCGATTAAGCATATTCACCAACGCCGTACTGCCTGCCGCCTTTTCGCAAATCGTAGCATGGACGGGTATGCGCCTTGAAGTCAATTTTTCCGAATGCGCCATCTTGGGTATGGTCGGTGCCGGCGGCGTAGGTTTCGTAATCTCGCGCAATATGCAAAACTATGAATACGGTACGGCAGGTCTTGCCATTTTCTTAGTATTTTTGATAGCCTACTCCATCGAACGATTATTCGTGTTTATTAAGCAAAAATCCGCTTAAAATAATTTAACTTACAATACAAAAACAGCCGTAAACTGAATTCACTCAGCTTACGGCTGTTTTTATTCATCTGATTTGGTAGTATTTCCCCGCATAGTGCGCTGCCATGAAATCGTACGATACATTTCGATTGCATTTTTAACCTGTTGCGGTTCCGTACCGTCAATCCTGCCCATGGCTGTCGGTGTCAGCCACACATTATCATTAAATCCTATATCCGCTTTGCGTGTCAGTGATTTTCCCAGACTGTAATATTCAAAACCCTTAGGAGCGATAAGTTCAAAAAGAGTTGCTCCCATATTGACATGACCGCCTGCCGTTTCATCCGACAAAATATCATTATTTACGCCGTCACCATAAATAATGAACGGCACCGTATACTGGTCAAACATACTCGGCTGTTTTTCAATATTCACCCTGTCTGCATGGTCGCCTGTTATAATAAATAAATTCTGTTTCGGATATTTTTCTTCTATACTATTTATAAATTCACCGAAAATTTTATCCGTATACCAATAATGCCCCAGCCGATTTAATAAATCCTCATCATTTTGCAGTTCGCCTGGCAGTTTGGCACGCAATTCTTCTTTGGGAAAATTTTCTTTTGCCAAATCCACGCTGTACGGCGCGTGATTGGAAACAGATAAAACCACATAAACGGTCGGCTCCTGATTGTCATTCACATTTTCCTGCAATTTTTCAAAGATGAACCTGTCATCACTTCCCCAGACATTGCCTGACGGATAACGGTAATCGGAAGCACAGTGAAACTCGTCAAAGCCCTGTGCCAGTGCAAAATCTTCAATACGCTCCCAGCCGCTAAAACCGCTGTACCAGAACTGCGTCCTATAACCGAGTTTTTTCAGCTGCGGCGCAATGGCTGTAGCATATACCTGCCGATATGATTCTAGCTGATGATTGGGATAGATATTCACATCCGACAGCCCGCATATCACTGCATTGACCGCCATCGGCGTAAAAGAAGCATTCGGCATGAAATTATGCGTATATGCAGCATTTTCTTTCTGCATAATGGCACGCATATTGCTGCCCAGCTCCAAATCAGCATATTTATCCAAAAGCGGCCACTGAGCAAAACTTTCACCGATTAAAATAAAAATATGCAGCTTCGGCGCAATGATATTTCCCTGCGCCTGATAAACAAGATTGGTGTCAATCTGCGATAGGTCTTTTTTCCCTAATTTAACCGCATCACTTTCATATGCCGCTTTTTCCACGTAAAATTCAATTTTATCCTTATTGACACCGTAAATAATACCGTTGTCTATACGTTTTTTTATAGAATAACCTCGATAAAGCGCCTGCATATTATCCAGTACCATTTCATTGAGAAAAGCGTCTTTCGTTTTGGCGCAGTTTTCCCAGTGAATTGATTTGGCATAACTGAAACTTGCACCGAAACGCGTAAACAGCGCAAATATCAGCGTGAATGCAATTATACCGACACGAAAATACCATCGGCCGCTGCACGGTAATGGTCTTTTCAGCCACGTTCTGTTTAAAAACTTTCGTAAAACATAGATTACAATAGCCGTTAAAATCGCTACGCCGACTGTTCCTTCGATTAAGTGATACTGCTGAATGAACGTGTAAAACAGAGCCGTCACATCGTCATTTAACGCATTGAACACCATTTCATTGAAGTTCGTATGAAATTCTCCGTAATAAAAAAATCCGGCAACGAACAGAAAATTCGTTATAAAAAAATATACGGCTGCTACGCAAAGTCGCAATTTATTATCCGTTCTGCCGCGAAAAAAATTCAGCATCGTTGCAAATACGAATGAAAACAGCATCAAAACGCCTGCCGTTTTCAGACTCATCCTCGCTCCGTAGCCGAGCGCCAGCATGATATCGCCCAATCCGATATCTCCGGCATACGATTTCATCCCTATGATAGAAATCATACGCAAAATATTTAAATAAATCCATGTAAAAACGATAATCTTGAAATCCTGTGCTAAATTATAACTGAAAACTCTCCAACTCAATAATATATTCTCCTCTTATTTTTCTTTTTATCATATCCGGCGTAACACAAAAATAAATTAAGAAATAATTTTTTATTA
>OGYT01001504.1_pt1 | contig 15026 bp, 8 predicted proteins | sample 1576631 | NCBI WGS metagenome assembly OGYT01 (sample SAMEA3541588, study PRJEB24748) | human gut metagenome | biome: human gut; feature: human-associated habitat; material: faeces | place: China | collected 2012
ATAATAATGTAGTAAATACGCTTCGTTTGTGGAATGCGGAAGTTCCGCAGGATTATGCATCCTTATCTGGAACGAGAGAGCAGCTGCAGGAAAGACTGCGTCAGTCTTATCGTATTCAGGCGATTACTTCCTGCCTGTATCCTGATGACAGCTCTTATGAAGGAAAACTGTTACGATTGACTCAGGAATACTTCTTCGTATCCGCTGGTGTTCAAAGTATTGTACGTCATTATAAACGTCGTAAAGGCGCACTCAGTGCATTGGCATCTCAGATTGCTATTCATATCAATGATACGCATCCGGCTATGGCTATTCCGGAACTTATGCGTGTTCTGGTCGACCTTGAAGGTATGGACTGGGATAAAGCATGGAATATCACAAAAAATACGATAGCGTATACAAATCATACGATTATGCCGGAAGCACTTGAAACATGGCCTATTGACATGTTCAAGAAATTATTGCCGCGTATTTATATGATTATTGAAGAAATCAATGCACGTTTCTTGGATAATATCAGAAAAATGTATCCTGGTGATGAAGAACGCATTCGCCGCGTATCCATTATTCAAGACGGCATGGTTCATATGGCTCGTCTTTCCGTAGTGGGCAGTCACAGTGTAAACGGCGTGGCAAAAATTCATACTGATATCTTAAAATCCTACAGTATGAGAGATTTCAATGAAATTTATCCGAAGAAATTCAATAACAAAACGAACGGTATTACGCATCGTCGCTGGCTCATCGCTGCAAATCCGGAACTTTCTGCCTTAATTGATGAGGCTATTTCAGACAAATGGCGTCAAAATCCGTCCCGTTTGCTTGATTTGCTTGATTTCAAAGATGACAAGGCATTCTTGGATAAATTGGATGAAGTTAAAAAAGGTCATAAACTTTATCTTGCTGGACATATTAAACGCCGTACCGGCATAGAAGTTGACCCGAATTCCGTATATGATATTCAGGTTAAACGTATTCATTCCTATAAACGTCAGATTATGAACATTTTGCATGTAATGTACGTTTATAACTGGATTAAACGCGATCCGTCCATTAAATCACAGATGCTGCCGCGTACATTTATGTTTGCCGGCAAAGCTGCACCGGGATATCATATTGCGAAGGAAACAATCCGTCTTATCAATACAGTGGCAAGTGTAGTCAATAATGATAAAGATGTAAATGACCATATTCGTGTAGTGTTCCTGCCGAACTACAGTGTAACTTTGGCTGAAAAATTATTCCCGGCTGCTGATGTAAGTGAACAGATTTCGCTTGCAGGTAAAGAAGCATCCGGTACTTCCAACATGAAATTCATGATGAACGGTGCAATTACGCTTGGTACTTTAGACGGTGCCAATGTGGAAATTTGTGATGCCGTAGGTGAAGATAACTGTGTTATTTTCGGTCTTAAAGCAGAAGAAGTTATGGAATACTATAGAAACGGTCTGTATTCTGCATGGACTGAATACAATGTAAATCCGAAAATTCATGATGTCGTAGACCAGCTTCTTACCGGTCCGTTTGTCGGCAACGGTGATTTCCATGATTTGCACAACTATCTGTTCAGCAGTAATGATGAGTACTTTGTATTTAAAGATTTCATGTCTTATTGTGCAGCTCATTCTAAACTCAAGGCAAAATATAACGACCATTACGGCTGGCTCAAATCCAGCCTTATCAATATAGCACATTCCGGTCAGTTCTCCAGCGACAGAACGATTGCCGAATATGCTAAAGATATTTGGAATGTACATCCGGTTAGTTTGATTAAAGAATAAGCAAGAGAAAATTTAGCTTTATAAAGTGGGCTTTTTTGCCGAAGGCGTATGCTGCGGCAAAAGCCCACTATAAAAATAAATGACTCCAAAGGAGAACTTATCATGAAAGTTTCAGCATTAAATGAATTTGATTTGTATTTGTATCATCAAGGTACAAATTTTTATACGTATCAGATGTTAGGAGCTCATTTTGTAAAAGAAAGCGGCGTTGATGGTGTACGTTTTGCTGTATGGGCACCGCATGCTAGAGCTATAAGTGTTGTCGGTGACTTTAACAAATGGGATGTTTCCGTAAATCCGATGCGACGTATATCAGACGGAGAAATCTGGTCGGTATTTATTCCAGGCCTTAAAGAAGGTGAAATTTATAAATATTCTATCGAACCTTCTTACGGCGGCGAACGCCTTTTAAAAGCCGACCCGTATGCCTTCTATGCGGAAAAGAAACCGAAAACGGCTTCCCGTATATATGACCTTTCCGGTTATGAATGGCATGACCAGAAATGGCAGGAAGAAAAAAGCCAGAAATCTTCTTACGATAATCCAATGCTTATTTATGAAGTTCATCTCGGCTCTTGGCGCCGCAATGCGGACGGTGAATATTTAACTTACAGAGAAGCGGCTGACCAGCTTATTAAATATGTGAAAGAAATGAATTATACGCATATTGAATTTATGCCGCTGTGCGAACATCCGTTTGACGGTTCCTGGGGTTATCAGGCGACGGGCTATTATGCAGTTACCAGCCGTTACGGTGAACCGAAGGACTTCATGTATTTAGTTGATTTGGCGCATCAGAACAATATAGCGATTATTATGGACTGGGTACCGGGTCATTTCTGCAATGATGCACACGGTCTGCGCCGTTTTGACGGTGAAACGCTGTATGAATCCGATAATGAAAAACGTCGTGAAAATTGGGACTGGGGTACTACCAATTTTGACTATGGACGCAGAGAAGTACATAGCTTCTTGATTTCTAACGCCCTGTTTTGGCTTTCCGAATTCCATATTGACGGACTGCGTGTTGATGCCGTAGCTAATATGCTTTATCTGAACTACGGACGCAAGGAAGGTCAATGGGAGCCGAATAAATACGGTGATACGGGCAACCTCGAAGCTATGGAGCTTATTAGAAACCTGAACGAAGCAATTTTTAAATATTATCCGAATGCTTTAATGATGGCGGAAGAATCCACTTCCTGGCCGATGATTTCCCGTCCTACCTATATGGGCGGCATGGGCTTTAATTATAAATGGAACATGGGCTGGATGAATGATATGCTCAAATACATGAGTCTTGACCCTATTTATCGCAAATGGAACCATGATAAAATTACATTCTCGCTGATGTATGCTTTTTCGGAAAATTTTGTGTTGCCATTATCGCATGATGAAGTGGTACACGGTAAATGTTCTTTAATTGAAAAGATGCCGGGCGATTACTGGCGTAAATTTGCTGGCCTTCGTGCATTTTTTGGTTATTGGATGACTCACCCGGGTAAAAAATTGCTGTTTATGGGAGGAGAATTCGGTCAGTTTATCGAATGGAAATACGATGACAGTCTGGACTGGCATTTACCGCAGCAGTATGAAATGCATACAAAAATGCTGGAATATTCGAAGGAACTCAATAAATTCTATTGTGACAACAAGGCTTTGTGGCAGGTTGATTTTGATTGGCGCGGTTTCCGCTGGATTGACTGCAATGATAATGAAAACAGTGTAATTTCGTTTATCCGCTATGCTGAAGATCAGGATGATTTTATTGTCGTAGTCTGCAACTTTACGCCAGAAGTACGCCATGGCTATCGTATTGGCGTACCTACTAAGGGTATTTATACGGAAGTATTCAATTCGGATGCAGAAAAATTCGGTGGTTCCAATGTATTGAATGAAGGCGAATTTAAAACGGAAGATGTATTCTGGCATAATTTAAATCAGTCCATTCAGATTACGTTGCCGCCGCTCGGTACGATTTTCTTCAAACTGAAAGATGACCCGGCAAAAGCTAAAAAGCAGAAAATCAAAGAAGTGAAACCGGTAAATCACAGTTATATTAATCGTGAACCTGAAAAAATCAGCGCATTAGGTTAAACCAGAAATAATAAAATAAAATCTCCAATTAATTTCGATTGAGGAAGGTGTTTGGCGTGTTAAAAGTTTTATACGTTGCTTCAGAAGCAGTGCCATTTGTAAAAACGGGAGGCTTGGCAGATGTTGCCGGTGCTTTGCCGAAGGAATTGAAAAAACAGGGCGTAGATGTACGCGTTGTGATACCGAAATACAGCGGAATTAAAGAAGAATACCGCAATGAAATGGAACATATCTATGATGGTACGATTAATGTCGCTTGGCGTCAGAAATACATCGGAGTGGACAGATACGATTATAAAAACGTTCCGTTCTATTTTGTAGATAATCAGGAATATTTTTATCGTGAAGGTTTTTACGGTTATCCTGACGATGTGGAAAGATTTACGTTTTTCTGCCGTGCCGTACTGGATATGCTTCCGAAAATCGATTTCTGGCCGGATATTATTCATATGAATGACTGGCAGACAGGTCTTATCAGTGTTTATCTGAAACTTGAACATAATGATGATGAACGCTATAACAAAATCAAAACTATCTATACAATTCATAACCTGAAATATCAGGGCCGTTTCTGGAAAGGTTATCTGCCAGATGTACTCGGTCTTGACTGGAAATATTTCAATAACGGCGACTTGGAATATTTTGACGATATCAACTTTATGAAAGGTGCAATCGTATATTCAGATAAAGTTACAACAGTAAGCCGTACTTACGCTAGAGAAATTCAGGACCCTTATTATGGTGAAGGTCTTGAAGGCATGCTTCAGAAACGCAATAAGGATTTGTCCGGTATAATCAATGGTCTTGATTATGAAGATTATGACCCGGAAACGGATAAATTCATTCCGTTTAAATACAATGTAACGAATGCTATTGCTCGTAAAGGCGATAATAAGATGGAATTGCAGAAAAAACTCGGTCTGCCTGTAAATCGTTCCATTCCTCTTATCGGTATGGTAACCCGTCTTGTTGAAGCTAAAGGCCTTGACCTTGTTACCCGTATTATGGATGAACTTTTGGAATACGAAAATGTTCAGTTTGTACTTTTGGGTACAGGTGACAGACAGTATGAAGACTGGTTCAAAGGTCTTGTATGGCGTTATCCGAAAAAAGTATCTGCCAATATATTCTTTAATAATGAATTGGCACATCAGATTTATGCCGCTTCGGATATGTTCCTGATGCCTTCGCAGTATGAACCGTGCGGTATCGGTCAGCTTATCGCGCTTCGTTACGGTTCCATTCCGATTGTTCGTGCTACGGGCGGTCTTAAGGATACGGTAGAAGCATTCAACAATTATACAAATATCGGTAACGGTTTCAGCTTTAACAACTATAATGCGCATGAATTGTTATTCTCTATAAAACGAGCTATTGACAGTATAAACGAACTGTCCAAACGTCAGCATATCATGGAAAATGCTATGACGGCTGATTACAGCTGGAATGAATCCGCTAAACAATATAAAGATTTATATAACAGCCTTACAAAACAATAATTCTTTTTAGTAAGGGTATATGGAATGCTGTATGGTATACATTGCCATACAGCATTTTTTTAATTAAAAAACGTATGGGGTCGATGATATATGTTATTGCATAATTCACAAAATCCGTATTACAGAAGTCCGAGAGGCGCAGTGCCGACAGACAGCACGGTGCGTCTGGCTCTTGATATTACGGACAAGAATTTGAAGGTAGAGTCGGTAAAAGTATATACATGGCAGGAAACACTCGGCGCGTCGTACAAGAAAATGGAACCGTCCGCTTGGGATGAAAACCATTATATTGTTGATTTGCAGATGCCGGAAGAGGGCTGCCTCGTCTGGTATTATTTCATCGTCCGGCTGGAAGACGAAAGTCTGCTGTATTACGGCAACAGTCAGGAACAGATGGGCGGCGAGGGCAAAGTGGAAAAGACTGTGCCGACGTCGTATCAGATAACTGTTTATAAAGCCGATGCCGTAACGCCGGACTGGTTCAAAAAAGCGGTGATGTATCAGATTTTTCCAGACAGATTTTATCGCAGCGGCAATGAAATTCCGCAAAAACCGTATGCCGTTTTTCATTGCGACTGGAACGACCCGCCGATGTATTATGTGGACCCGGATACGCGTCAAGTGATTGCGTATGATTTTTTCGGCGGCAATTTTAAGGGAATACAGGAAAAACTCGGCTATCTGCAAAATCTGGGGATATCGGTTATATATCTTAATCCGATATTTTTATCCCGTTCCAATCATCATTACGATACGGCCGATTATTTCCAGACGGACCCGATGCTCGGGACAAACGAGGATTTTGCCGAGCTTTGCCGAGCGGCAGAGGATATGGGCATAAGAATTATCTTGGACGGCGTGTTCAGCCACACGGGCAGCGACAGTATTTATTTCAACCGCTACGGAAATTATTCCGAAGTCGGCGCATATCAGTCCGAGAATTCGCCGTATTACGAGTGGTATGATTTCAAGGAATACCCGGATAAATACGACTGCTGGTGGGGCTTTGACAGCATGCCGAACGTCAAGGAAACAACACCGTCGTATATGGATTACATCATTAATAATGATGACAGCGTCATGAATTACTGGATGAAAAAAGGCATTAGCGGCTGGCGGCTGGATGTTATTGACGAATTGCCGCGTCAGTTCTCGCGTGCTTTTTACAAGAAGTTGAAAAGTATTGATAAGAATGCCGTATTAATCGGTGAAATCTGGGAAGATGCCTCCAATAAAGTTTCGTACAACGTGCCGCGTGAATATCTGTGCGGTTATGAGATAGACGGAGCAATGAATTATCCGCTGCGCAGTATAATGCTGGATTTCCTGCTGAACAGAGATACGGCGCAGACAACGCAGAAGCGCATCGCCAATCAGCATGAAAATTATCCGGCGCAAAATCTCTATGCCATGATGAATTTGCTGGGCAGCCATGATGTGGAACGTGTGCTGACGCTGCTTGGAGAAGCGCCGCCGATAGATAATGTGCCGACGACGGTGCAGGCTGATTTCCGGCTGGATGATACGCATCTGCGCCTTGCGATTGCCCGCCTGAAAATTGCCGTCTGCTGGCAGATGACGCTGCCGGGCGTGCCGTCGATTTATTACGGCGATGAAGTCGGTATGCAGGGTTACCGCGACCCGCACAACAGGGCTTCATATAATTGGGACAGCGGCGATTCCAACTTGCAGTATTATTTTGCCCGTCTGATTGCACTGCGCAATAAGAGAGAAGTATTGCAGACAGGCTGGTATATACCGGCATATGCTGACGAAGACGTGCTGGCGTATTTTCGGACGACAAAGCAGGGCAAGGACCGTTTCGGCAAAGAAATGGAAGCTGACTGCATACTCGTCGTATTGAACCGCAACAGCGTAAAATCGGCAACGATAACGATAGATACGCATGGTTTCTGTCAGAATAAGCTGCATGAAATAACGGGTATGTATCCAGATGTGGAAATAATGGATAATAAAGCGCAAATCAGAATTGAACCGCTTCGGGCGCTTATTTTTGAACAGGTGAAAGTGGTGCAGCCGTGTGAGCGACAGGCAGGAATTATTCTGCATCCGACAAGTCTGCCTTCACCGTACGGTATAGGTGATTTGGGTAAATCGGCATATGAATTTATAGACTGGCTTGCAGCTGCAGGTCAAACCGTTTGGCAGGTCTTGCCGCTTAATCCGGTCGGATACGGTGCTTCACCGTATCAGTCGCCGTCCTCGTTTGCCGGAAATATTATGCTTATATCACCGGATGAATTGGTAAGAATGGGTCTTTTGACGAAAGATGATATTGTGCTTGACTATGAAGCGGATGAAGACAGCGTAGATTTTGTTAAAGTGGAAGCTTACAAGAATAAAATTCTGTATAAGGCTTTTACTAATTTTGTGGCTGACGAGGACTATGGTATTTTCTGTGCTAAACAGGAAAGCTGGCTCGATGATTACGCATTGTTTGTTGCGCTTAAAAAACATTTTAAAGGTGCTATGTGGACGAAATGGGATGCGCCGATACGCCGCCGTCAGCCGCAGGCACTTCAGGCAAGCCGTATTGCTCTGGCACATGATATTGCTTATGTCAAATTTACGCAGTATCTGTTTTTCATGCAGTGGCAGAAACTGCACGAATATGCCAAGTCTAAAGGAATAAAGATAATCGGCGATGTGCCGATATTCCCGTCACATGACAGCGCGGATGTATGGACAAACCAGGATCAATTTAATTTAAATCCTGACGGGACGCTTAAGACAGCTGCCGGTGTACCGCCTGATTATTTCAGTGAAGACGGACAGCTCTGGGGCAATCCGCATTATCTGTGGAGAGTTATGGAACGTGACAGCTATGCGTGGTGGCGGAAACGTATTGCTACATTGCTGGAATTGGTGGATATTATCCGCATTGATCATTTCCGTGGCTTTGAAGCGTATTGGGAAGTGGCAGGCGATGCGAAAAATGCGCGCGTTGGCAGATGGGTGAAAGGTCCAGGTCGCGATTTATTCGATACAATTAAGAAATATCTGGGTAAGGTTCCGATTATAGCGGAAGATTTGGGTATAATTACACCGGAAGTGGAACGATTGAAAACAGATTGCGATTTTCCGGGTATGAAGGTGCTGCAATTTGAACTGTATCCGAATGCGCAGCGAGAAATGAATTTTATCTGTCCGCAAAATTCCGTAGTATATACAGGTACGCACGATAATAATACGACACTCGGTTGGTTGAAAAAAGATATTGCGCCGCAGGATAAAGCGGTTTTAGCGGATTTCTTTAATGTTTCAGTTGATGATGATGAAGCACTGCTTATAAAGATGATTGAACTGGCTTATTTCAGCCAGGCAAGACTTGCCGTACTGCCGATGCAGGATGTATTGGGATTAGATGATAAGGCACGTATGAATTTACCGGGAACAGTAGGTACGAATTGGGGCTGGAGAATGCGCCATGGTGCCATGACGGCGGAAAAAGCAGCATGGCTTAAATTATTGACGGAAAAATATCAAAGATAAATAAAAAATAACCTGGCTTTTATCAGTCAGGTTATTTTTGTCATTAGTATAAAAAGCTTATCATATTAAATTCAGCATGGTATAATATCTTAGTAATCACGTAAAAAAGACAGGTGAAAATTTTTATGAAAATAGAAAATAAAATACTTTTGGCTTTATCTTTCAGTGTAATATCGTTATGTACATATCAGGGACAGGCTTTTGCAGATGATACTGATGTGGAAATTCTGAATTTCGTGGAAGACCAGCGAAAAGAACAGCGACAGGCAGACAAAAATGTGGAAATTAATAAATTTAAAGAAGATTTGACTGCTGAATATGAGAGAGATGGCATCAAAATAACAGATCCGACTACAGCTCCGATTATATTTGAAGGCAATGACATCATGTATAATTCTGTTACTGGTGAAGTCTATGGTAAAGGTGATGTAAAAATTACGCAGAATTATTCACGTATAACAACAGATAATGCAGAAGGTAATTTAAATTCTGGAGATGTAGTTATTCCACAAAAATCACATATGCTTCAAGTGGAAAATCCATTGTTAGATATAAATAGTGAGAAAACAAAATATAATTATAATGAAAAAATAGGAGTGATGAATAAATTAAAAGGTCGTGTAGATAATAGGTATGTTTCAGGTGAACAAGTAGAATTTTATCCTGATTACTATATAATTTATAATGGTACAATGACACGTTGTCCGGCAAAAAAACCGGATTATTATTTAAGTGCCGATAAGATTGAGATTTATCCGGATGACCATATAGTAGCTTACAATGCAAAATTTTTTATAAAGGGACAGGTTATTTATCAGACAAAGGAATATACTACTAAAATTGGTGCTAATAGCGATGGTAAAAATAATTGGATACCATTTAGATTAAGAATGAATGACAGTGATGGATTGTCTATTCGATATAAATGGGATGTGGATTTAGCTGATAAAGTAACAGCATATGCTGATTTAAATTATACGACAAAACATGATATGCGCAACATTTATGGCGTAGGCTGGCATAATGCTGGTAGCAGTTTTAATATTGAAAGCGGTAAATATGAAGATGATGATGATATCTGGCTGGAAAAGGAAATTGCTTATATCTATAATTACGGACAGAGAATAGGCGACAGTCCGCTTCGTTTTAATTTCCGCAATGAATACGGTCTGTGGAAGGAATACGGCATTAAGAGCTGGCATCGTGAGCACGATTTACGATTGACGCACGACCCGATCAGATTTGATGATAAAGGTAAAATCAGACTGTTTCCGAGTATCGGTTACAAGCTTGTACATGAAGATTATGATGACTCTAATTATAACAGTTTGTATTATGATCTCACGCTGCTCAGTGAATTTAATGATGATTTAGTAGGTTACGTAGGTTACCATTATTCCCGCATAAGCCAGGAAAATACTCTGTTTGATTACGGTTTGAACGATTATTCCAAAAAACTGTCAGCCGGTTTGAGTTATACAATTGACGATAAAAACCGAATAGTAGTAGCGACAGGCTATGATGCTTCTGACGGTCTTAAAATGCGTGACCTGGATTATTACTGGTATCATGATTGGCACTGTGTACAGACCGAATTGAAATATGAACAGAAAGAGGATAAATGGAGTCTGCATTTTAGTTTCCTGAATTTCTAAAGACGGGGTGATTTGATGAAACCGGAACTGATTGATTTTGTCGACAAATTCAAGGGTAAACGTATTTTAATTATCGGTGATATGATTGCCGATGTGTATCTGCATGGTGATATTTCACGTATTTCACGTGAGGCACCGGTGCTTGTACTTATTGAAAAAGATGAAAAAACAGTACCGGGCGGGGCAGCCAATGTAGTAAATAATGTAGCAACGCTCGGGGGAAAAGCTTTTGCCGTAGGTATTTTAGGTAAAGACAGGGGTGCTTTGAATTTAAAACATAGTCTGGAAGAAAACGGCGTTGATACAGACGGCATGTTTTGCGATGAAATGCGTAAAACAATTACGAAAACACGTGTCATTGCAGGCGGCAGAGCGACGGTAAGTCAACAGGTAGTACGCATTGATAGAGAATGCAGTGCACCATTGTCGACTGTTTATGAAAAAGAGTTATTGAACTATATAAAAGATGTTATGCCGAAAATTCAAGGGGTAGTAATGAGTGATTACGGCAGCGGTACTATCACCCCTAAAATCAGAGACATGATTTTGCAAATGACAAAGGAATATAATATTCCGTCCATAATAGACTCTCGTTATGATATATTCAATTTTGTCGGAACGGATTATGTTAAACAAAATGATGCAGAACTTTCCCGTGCAGTAGGTATAAAAATTGACAGTGAAGAAAAACTATATGCGGCGGCGCATGATTTTTTGATTAAAATGCAGGCAAAGGGAATTTTAATCACGCGAGGAGAAAAAGGCATGACTCTGTTTGAAAAAAATGGAGATGTGCATAATATTCCAGTATCGGATAAGTCGGAGGTGTTTGATGTATCGGGTGCGGGGGATACGTGTGTGGCAGCATTCATTACAGCACTTGCGGCAGGAGCGCAGCCGGTACAGGCTGCGGAAATTTCCAATTTTGCTTCCGGTATTGCGGTGCGTAAAATGGGAACGGCTACTGTTTCGGATGAAGAATTGATACGTGTTTTGCAAAGATAGGACGGGGGATGAGCGTGCTTATTGATATAAATGATATTGAATTTTTTTGTGAAATACTGCGCCGGGCCGGCAAAAGTATTGCACTTACGAACGGGTCATTTGATTTAGTTCATTCCGGTCATGTTAATTATTTAAATGAAGCTAAAAAAATGGCTGACTGTCTGATTGTCGGCATAAATAGTGACGCTTCCGTAAAACAGTATAAATCAGATAAGCGACCGATAATTTCGGAAGGACAGAGAGCCATGCTCGTAGATAATCTGAAAGCCGTAGATTATGTTGTAATTTTTTCGGAGACGACGGCAGATAATCTGATTGAAAAAGTAAAGCCGGATTTTTACGTAAAGGGTGGCGATTATACGGAGGAAACACTGCCTGAAACGGAAACAGTGAAAAGATACGGCGGAAAAATTAAATTCATCAAGATGACGCAGGGGTGTTCTACGACAAATATTATAAATAAAATTTTGGATGTTTATGCTAAATAAACTTATTGAAAGTTTACAACTGTACAATGTGCTCCGGAAAAATTTTTAATTGCAAGTCTTGACAAATGAAATTTTAGTCGTTATAGTATTAGACAAAGACAAATGCAATGAACAGGAAAAGTACGTTTGGGGATTTTACAGAGAACTGCGGGTCGGTGCGACGCAGGATTGAAACAGACGGAAATACACCTGTGAGCAGCAGGCTGAATTTTGAAAGTAGGCCGTGCCGGTCGCCTCCGTTATCATGGGCTAGGGTATGATAGTACCCAAATAAAGTGGCTTGCTTACGGCAAGAAGGGTGGTACCACGGGTTATAACAGCTCGTCCCTATTTAGGGACGGGCTTTTTTGCATTTAAATTTAAATCTGTTTTAAACTGGGAGGAAAAATGATATGATTATTGTTATGAAACCGGAAGCTACAGTGAATGATTTGGAAGCTGTAAAAAATAAAATTAAAAATTCGGGACTGGATTATCATTTATCACAGGGTTCATCCCGAACAATAGTGGGTGTAATAGGAGATAAGAAAAAAATAGCAATGTTACAGATGAATTCTTTTTCCGGAGTGGAAAAAACCGTATCTATTACGGAAAAATACAAGCTTGTCAGCCGTGAATTTAAAAAAGAGGACAGCGTTGTTGATGTAAACGGTGTAAAAATCGGTGGCGGTCATTTTGCCGTAATGGCAGGTCCGTGCTCAGTAGAAAGCCGTGAGCAGCTTTTAGAAGCGGCATATGCTGTTAAGGAATGCGGAGCACAGTTTCTGCGCGGCGGTGCGTTTAAACCGCGTACTTCTCCGTACGATTTTCAGGGACTGGGCGTAGAAGGCTTGAAAATGATGCGTTCAGTTGCTGATGAGGTTGGTCTAAAAGTCGTAACGGAAATTGTTAATATCAACGACATTGATACAATTTGTCAATATGCTGATATGCTGCAAATCGGTGCACGCAATATGCAGAATTTCCAACTGCTCAAAGAAGTCGGTCTTATAAAAAAACCGGTGCTGTTGAAACGCGGTCTCAGTGCGACAATCAGTGAATGGCTCAATGCGGCTGAATATATTGCCAGCGGCGGTAATTACAATATCGTATTTTGTGAACGCGGTATCAGAACGTATGAGACATTTACACGCAATACGCTCGATTTAAGTGCGGTAGCGGCTGTAAAGGAATTGTCGCATCTGCCGATTATAGTAGACCCTAGCCACGGTACAGGCCGTTGGCAGATGGTTCAGCCGATGGCGCGTGCAGCGGTAGCAGCCGGTGCCGACGGACTTATGATTGAAGTACATCCGCATCCGGAAGTGGCACTTAGTGATGGCGACCAGTCCTTAAAACCGGCCAATTTCAGAGTCGTTATGGATGAAGTTAAACAGATTATGAAAATAATGGGGAAAACATTATGAGTAAATTGCATTTAGCCATTTTGGGCGTCGGTCTTATAGGCGGCGCCTTCGGTATGGCTTTAAAAGATAAAATGGGCGATGATATTTTCATTACCGGCAATACGAGAACACAAAAGTCAATAGATAATGCGGAAAAACTCGGTGCCATAGATAAAGGTTTTCTGGACCCTGTTGAATGTGTAAAAGATGCCGATGTTATTTATTTGAGTACCCCTGTATTGCAGATAGTACCGCTCGTGGAAAAAATTCTGCCGCATTTGAAACCGGGTGCAATACTGACAGATGCGGGCAGTACGAAATCATATATCGCCCGTAGAATAATGAATATGCTGCCGGAAAATATATACTATGTGGCAGGACATCCGATGACAGGCAGAGAAAAGAGCGGCGTTACGGCGGCACATAAGGATTTATTTAAAAATAAATGCTATGTAATCGTTAAAGATACGAAAGCACCACAGGAAGTTTTACAGAAAATAACGGAATTGATAAAACTCACAGAGGCGAATATAACGACGTTGACACTGGAGGAACATGACAGATGCGCTTCTATCATCAGCCATATACCGCATATCGCGGCGGCAGGGCTTGTCAATCTGCTTGACAAAAATCCGGATGATTTGCAGGCTTGCATAACACTTGCTGGCGGCGGTTTTAAGGATACGACGCGCATTGCCTCTTCCAATGCCGATATGTGGGCGGATGTCTGCATATCGAATGCCGAACCGATAATCGAACATCTGTCGCAGCTTCAGGCGATTTTCAGCAATATAATCACTGCCATTGCCAAAAAGGACAGACAGACCATTCACGATTATTTTGTCGAGTCGAAGACACGCCGCGATATGATTTTGGAAGAAACGAAGGATAAGTACGATTTGATTTAGGCAGGAAGTATGTATAATAAATATTATGTATTATTAGCTGTTTCATGTATATTATGGGGATTTCAGCCGGTTACTATAAAATTTGTTACGGCAGAAATGAATATATTAACTGCTATTCCGCTAAGATATTTATTTTTGTGTTTGACCGTATTTATTTTGATGAAAGTTACGGGTGAAAAAGATTTTCTGCCGCCGAAATCGTGCCTTCTGGGTTTGATGGCAATGGGCTTTTTCGGTGTAACCGTAAGTAATGGCGTACAATTTACGGGGCTTATGTATTCTTCTGTCGGCAATATGACGCTTATAAGCACGACGGCACCCGTTATAACGGCGGTATTGGCACGTATCGTGCTTAAAGAACGGTTGAATTTACTTCAGATTGGCGGTATTATTATTTCTTTCGGCGGAACACTGTATCTTTTAAGCGGCGGTACGATGGAAACATTTACTGACATGTCGTTTAATAAGGGCGATATATATTTTTTTATCGGTGAAGTTGCCTGGGTTATTTATATTTTAATCAGCATACCCGTGTTAAAAAAGATGTCAGTGCTTGCCGTTACGGCATGGTCGGGGGTGTTCGGTGCGGTATTTACTGCTGTGTATGCCGAATACAGTGTGGGTTTCAATATTGTAGCGTTATCGCCACTTGCTGCATGTGCATTTTTATATATGATTTGGGGCGGCGGTGTTGC
>OGYT01001509.1_pt1 | contig 14994 bp, 17 predicted proteins | sample 1576631 | NCBI WGS metagenome assembly OGYT01 (sample SAMEA3541588, study PRJEB24748) | human gut metagenome | biome: human gut; feature: human-associated habitat; material: faeces | place: China | collected 2012
CACAAACTCATTCTGAGAGATTTCACTTAATTTCCATGAGCAGGGCCAAGATTCTGACCGAATAAATAACCAATACTTGCCACTCCTTCCTTTCTCTCTGATGGAGGCCCCAATTTCGATTGGGGCCTCCATTGGTATATGCACTGTTTTATAGCCGTTCAAAGTTTGTCAAATGAACAAAACGACCGATGTCCCGGAGCATAATGCAACCAATGTTGTTTCGTTTTTTCGCTCAAGGCATATCTTGCCATGTTTCGAGGTGAACCATGTATTTTAGCGAATGACCAATCGAAGAATCGAATTAGATTTCATTGTTTCGGATGAGAAGGTCCCAGCTTCACAGGGGGTATTAATGACATTCATCTCACGAGCGGCGCGCTATGTGCTCAGAAAGCGAGTGCGCACCGCAGTGCTGTTCATTGTGCTGACCATCATAACGGCGAGTATGCTGTCCGCAACCGCAGTTTCTCGGGCAGCGCAACATGAGGCCGGACAGATTGAGAAACAGGCGGTCGGCGGATTCGTGCTGGCCAGTAACCTGCAAGGCAGCATGCTGACGCCTCGCGGAGGCGGAATGGTTCGTCCCGCTGATGTGCAACGAATCTCGAAGCTGTCCGGGGTTGGCTCGTGCATGGTCAGGCAGAACGCCACCGCCGATCTCGTGGGAGCCAGCGTGGTGAAGGTCCCCGGCGGCGATGATTACGATGCGGAGAAAGAACAGCAGTTCGGCAATGCGGCCAACGTCATGGGCACAAACGATTCGTCGAAACTCAATGTGTTCACGTCGCACACGCTCAGCATGGTCGACGGACGTCATCTCAAGGCATCCGATAAGCATATGTCGATGATCCATGAGGATCTCGCCAAAGCCAATGGTCTTAAAGTAGGTGATACCCTCACGCTCAAGGCCAATCCATATGATGCCGACAATGAGTCGCATTCGACGGCAACCGTCAAAACCACCATCGTTGGAATATTCAAAGGAGACAGCGACAGAAAGGTATCCAGCCGCGCGGAACTCACCTCCAACACTGTGTACACCGATTTGGACACTACAAGTACTCTGTACCAGTACAAGGCCGGCAAGGAAATATATCAGGATGCCACTTTCGTTCTGGACAAGGGTGTCGACGTGGAGAAAACCATGGAAGCGGCGAAGAAGCTTCCAGTGGATTGGAACAACTACCAGATCACACGCAATGACCAATATACGTCGAGCATGCTGAATGCCGCCCGAGGTGTGCGTTCCATGATGCTCAGCGCTTTGATCGGCGTGACCATTTCGGCCGTGATAGTTCTCAGTCTCATGCTCTTACTGTGGATGAACGACCGACGTCAGGAAATGGGCGTACTGGTGTCCCTCGGCATCGGCAAGCCATCCCTGATCGCCCAATATCTAACCGAGATGATTCTGATCGGTCTGCCGTCCCTGGTCCTCGGATGGTTGTGCGCACGAGGAGTGGCCCAATGGCTTGGCACTTCGGCCCTCCGTTCCGTGAACGCCTCCGCGGCGAAGGAGCTGAGCAGCATGGGGCAGGTTGGCGGCGATCTCGAATCCAATATGTCGGTTCGTACCTTGGATTCGCTCACGGTATCGATCGACACGACTGCCGTACTGTATGTGTCGCTCGGCCTGCTGGCGGTGATGCTGGTATGCGTCGCCATATCGTGCATACCGATGCTGCGCAAGTCGCCGCGAAGCCTGTCGGAGCTCCGATGACGGGCATGAACGTGTGGAATCGTGCCACGCTGGCAATCGTGCGTAAACCGGTACGCAGCGGAATCATCGGACTGCTGATGCTGATGGTTTTCACCAGTCTTGTGGCTCAGGTCGGAGTGTCAACGGCACTTCAGAAAATGTCCGACGATATCGGCAGAAGCATGGGAATAGGTTTTACTGTCGACACAGGCGAGAATCCTGCAAGTCTAAAGGAAGCGAGCCGGTTCTCGCGCATCCCCGGCGTAGGAAAAACCGTTTACGAGCGTAAGACCTTGGCAGGGGTGGATGGAGCGCATCCGGTTGTCCCCGAACATGGTCCTCGGCTGGATTCCGGTCTATCCACGCAGGTCAGCGTGCTGGGCACCACTGACTCCTCGTTGTCCGAAGAGTTCCAAAGCGGTCTGTACCGGTTGGAACAAGGACACCACATTTCAGGTAATGGCCGGAACGTACTGATTCACCGGGATTTCGCACGTGAGAATGGGCTATCGGTGGGATCAACACTCCGGCTCAGTCAGGAAGACCGCGATTCCACCGTTCGCGTGGCCGGAATCTTCTCTGGCAATGTGCAGGCACAGAGCCCTATGCCATCGGACGCATCGGAGAATCTTATCTATGCGGGTGCCCAAGTGGTTTCCACGCTGACTGGAGAGGAACGGGTCGGCACGATCCGGTGCCTCTCGGATAATCCGCAGGCTCTCTCCGCCGCAGTGGCCCAAGCGAAAAAAATCGCTGGAAGCAAGTATGACGTCACCGATGACTCGGCGCGGCTTTCCGGCGTGCTGCAGTCGGTGGAAACGGTGCGCGATCTGGTTCGTATGGTGCTGTTGTCCGTTTGCTTGGCTGATGTGTTGGTACTGGGCATGGCGCTTGTCTTCTGGATCCGCTCACGTATTCATGAGATAGGCACCCTTCTGGCTCTCGGCATCGGCAAGATGCAGATTATCGCCCAGTTCGCAATCGAAACCGGTCTCATGGCTGTGGTCGCAGCCCTGTGCTCGCTGGGCACGGGCTCCCTATTGTCTGGATACGTGTCCTCGCTTCTGCTGCACGATTCTGGAGTCGCGCCTCTTGAATCATTGCAGGTGGAGGCTCTGCCGCCAGAACAGACGCTGCTCATCCTGCTGCTCGGATGCGCGGTCATCGCGATTGCGCTTGCCGTGTCGTGCGCCGCAGTGCTGGCCAAATCCCCGAAATCCATTCTTTCCTCTATGCGTTAGGAGATACTAATCATGACTATCTGTCTGCAATTGGACCATGTCAATTACTCATATGGCGCGGCGAAGATTCGCGTTCTTTCGGACGTGAACGCAGATTTCGAATCCGGAAAGATGTATGCGATAACCGGTCCATCGGGAGCGGGAAAGAGCACACTGCTGTCCCTGTTGGCCGGTCTGGATGCCCCCTCTGATGGAGTGGTTCGTTTTGAGGGCGAGGATATAGCTACGACGGGTTATTCAAAGCACCGTCGCGAGCACGTGTCCTTGGTGTTCCAGGACCATAATCTGATCGACTATCTCACTCCCGAAGAGAATCTGCGTTTGGTCAATCCCAAGGCCGATATGAAGATCCTCGAGGATCTGGGGCTGAGCCGTGAGGAATCGAAGCGCAACATCATGCACCTGTCGGGCGGACAACGTCAGCGAGTGGCGGTCGGCCGCGCCCTAGTGGCGCCCGGCCGCGCGATTCTGGCGGATGAACCGACCGGCAGCCTGGATCCGGAAATGACTGATGAGGTGATTGATCTTTTGCGGCATGCCGCTCATCAACTCGGTAAATGTGTCATTGTAGTGACGCATTCCAAGCGTGTCGCCGATTCCGCCGATGCCGTTTACACTCTCAGGCACAAGAAGCTAGCCAAGGCATAGTTCGCTCGTACAGGCCGTGTCTTCCGTCTGAACGGCGATCCACCATCAATGGCCTCTCGGACTTCCATTACGGCAGGGGCCCTCTTGACGCGTGGCTGCTGCGCCACGTAATGAACGCGTTGGGCCGCGGCATCGCCGCCGCTGCCTACGTGTCCATGGGTGGGGCGGCATGCTGGCCGGCTTCTACTTGCTGTCCGCGAACAACGTGGGCTGGGGGCGACGTGCACGGCATCGTGGATGGTTCGTTATTACAACGGCAGTTCTCGATAAACCAAATCGTCACGGACTGCAAAGCCCTGCCGTTCCCAGAAATCGTTGCCGGCGTCGTTGTCTGCGGGCACTCCGACAGCGACTTTCGGCAGGCCGATTGCACGAAGCGTTTCAACCACACGGCCCACCAACATCGAGCCAATGCCCCTACCGCGTGCGTCGGGGTCGACCGCCGTGTGGTAGATGCGCGACCGTCTGCCGTCGTGACCGGCAAGAATCGCTCCAATAATCCTTCCGCCATCGTCTTCGGCTACGAAACAGGTGTCGGGATTGCGTTTGAGGAACGTTTTTATCGCATCCTCGGAATCGTCGATGTCCCTCATGGTGAAACCGGTGCATCGCGTCCACAACCCGTATACCAGCGGATAATCCTCAATTTTCATACGACGGATGGTTGGTGCAGGCCCAGTCATATTTCCTCCTTTTCTCGTTGAACGTTAGTTTCGATTTTCGTATCGTTCGCGGTATTCCTGCGCGCGTATGCCGTATTTGCGTTGCACGGCCGTCTGCAGCGCGCGCGTATCGGGGAAACCGCATTCCCTTGCGATGCTGGCTATCGACGCAGAGGAACCTGACAGTTTTCTGCAGGCGTCGTCCAATCGCAGGTCGGTCAGAAATTCTTTGAACGTTTTGCCGGTCGCCTTGCGGAATAGGCGGCAGAAATGTTCCCTGCCGTATCCGAATTCCCGTGCGACGTCGGTCGCTTCGAGATGCTGTTTGCGGTGCGATGTCATGTATCCGATGATCTGCATGGTGATGTTTCTTCCGGATCTGACCAATTCCGGCCGCCGTACCCCGGAAACGAACCTCGAATACAGCAGCGATAGCAATTCGTACAGCAGCATATTGAGCTTGAATCCACGAATGGCCTCATCGGACTGCTGCCATCGGATGATGTCCTCGCCTAATCGTGCGAGTCGCGCTAAATCGTCTTTGGTGGCGCGGGGCGCTCGCAGGGAAAACATGTACCTGTCGGCGAAGGGGTACAGCCGTTCCAAAACCTCGTCATTGAATGTGACCGAGAGCACGAGCGGTGTCGTTCCGTCTGTGTTCGTCGGTATGCCGTAATGAATCGAATATGGATTGATGAGCAGCAGATCGCCGGTATTGAGGGGCATTTCCTGCCCGTCCACGATAAACGGGCAGCTGCCATGTGATGAGTAGACGAATTCTAGGCCGGGGTGCCAATGTGCCTTGGCTTTCTCATCCGGCGAATCGTGAATGATTACCAGTCCGGGGTGCTCCTCCGGATAGACGTTCTCTTCGCGATAATCAGGGCCAATCAATGTGTTGTATGGCATTGGCGCGGATGCGATGGCCACGAATCCCTCCACTTCATCGTCAACGGATATAGGGCATGTAACATGTGATTCTATTATGGCAAAATGTGATGTCTTTTTCTGCTATTACCGAACGGTAAATCACAAGCATGTATTCCAATGTCACATATTGCACTATTTTGGCCTGTTTGAACTCGTAGCGTTGATATGTCTATTGATTAGAAGACGAAGGAGTCAGAATGTCATCTTCGAACAATTCGAAGCAGACAAATGATTCCGTCGGAACTATTGCCTTGGCCAACAAACGCCGTATCGACGAAAGCATGCCGGAGACGGCGGGTGTTGAGCTCGAAGACATGAAGGCGGAGTGACATGTTTGAAAAAGTGCTGATCACCGACGAAGAGCGTCAGATGTTCCCCAAGTGGACCGTGCTTGACGAGGACCTCGCCGACGTTGATCCCGTTCTTGCCGAGCAGGTGCTTGAATCGCGACTCGAGTTCTCCAGGGGAGACATCTCTCGAACCGACTACTGGCATGATCCTGAAGGAATCGACGTCATCGCCGACATCCAGTACGTAGACGACGGAACCCGCGCCCACAGGCTCGACCTGTACCTGCCGCACGACAGTGTGGTCAGGGGCAGCAAAACCACTCCTGTGTACATCGACATTCATGGTGGCGGATTCGTTTACGGTTACAAGGACCTCAACCGCAACTTCTGCACGAACCTTGCCAAGCAGGGATTTGCCGTGTTTTCCATAAGCTACCGTCCCGCTCCGGAAACCGACTTCCTCGGACAGCTGGAGGATACTGCGGCGGCGTTCCGGTGGATTCGGGAGCATCGGGACGATTATCCCGTCGCGCAGGATCAGGTGTTTCTTACGGGAGATTCGGCGGGTGGCACCCTTGCCTTGTATATGACGGCCGTTGAGCGTTCCTCCGAATTCGCCGAAAAGATTGGCATCGGCCAGTCCGGTCTTTCCGTTGCGGGAAGCGCGTTGATTTCGCCGTTGACTGATCTGACTTCGTATCTGGCGTTGTGTGGTTTCGATGCGAAGTGTGAGTTCGGGGATGCGAGGTTGGTTCCGATTATTGACTGTATTGCGCCGATGTTCTTCACTCGACTGTTCGACAGGGGTGCAGAACTGGCCGATCTCAAGACAATGGCCGAAGAAGTGGATTTCCCGTCGGTGTTTATCAACACCAGCAGCGACGATTTCATCCATGTTGAATCGTTGAAGCTGGCCACCGCTCTGGTGGCGGCCGGGCGAGACGTCGAACTGCACGATTGGCATACGGATAAGGGCCAGACCCTCGGCCACGTGTTCCCGGTGTGCATGTCTTGGCTGGATGAAAGCCAGAAGGTCCTCCGCCTGATGCGAGATTTCGCATACGCGAAGCTCTGATATCGGACGATATGGGCCACGGACGGGCGGTAGGCGATTCCCGAGCGATTTGCCTACCGCCCGTCTTCGACATAAGTGACTTAAACAACGGGGTGTGAGAAACATAGCGAAATCAAGGGGAAGAAAAGTGATTCTTGATTTTGACTGTATCGCGTTGCGGAAAGCCTCTGACGATGACTCTGCTTGTTGTTGTGTTCGATTGGTTGATGAGTTGAACGCTTCGTTGCGATGGCGCATACACTGGATGGTATGAAGGCTGATGGCAATGTGGCGGATCGCAGGGAAGCGCAAGGCGGCCGGCGGAAGACGGACCGGTTCGGGTTGAATATGAGACGTTGGGCGGCGCAGCACGAATCGTATATCGACACCGCATTGATGCAAGGGGAGGCCCCGCAGCGGCTTCTCGATTGGCATTTGCGTAAACTGCAGTGGTTGCAGCATGAACGGCTGATCCATCTCATCGTCCTGTTCATCACCATCGCGCTATTCCTGACTTCGCTCGCTTTTGTGGTACTGGTACCGTCCACGCTGCCCGTGTCGCTGGTGGTTTATCTTATTCTTCTTGTGCTTTTGATCTTTTATCTGCGCCACTACTTCTTCTTGGAGAATACCGTGCAGCATTGGTATCACATCGCCGAGGAACTGCATGACCGCGCCGAGGAAGCCCGCTAATCCGTTGACGCAACAAACGCTCAGTTTTTAAAGAAAGCAATCGACAACTTTTTTAAATAGATATTTTGATGAGCGGCTTGTTTCGGGAATAAAGACGTTCGGTTTTCTGTTAGCTCCGACTAGTCGGCTGCTTGCGTCTTCATGCGGATTGGATTGCCGGTGCGGGTGGTCCTTTTGGAAAATATGGAAGGTGGGAACGATGAAGAGTCTCGAAGGGCGAACGTGGGAAAAATTTTCCTGCACCGTGGAATATGAGTCCGGAAAATGGCACCTTAGCCCGGAATCCGTTCTGCACGAAATGGGATTCCGCATCTTCTCCCCAGCTATAAAGTCGGTTTACCCCTACATATCTTCCGCATTTTTCTCTCATTATTTTCGTGTTTCCGGACGATTCTGCGAAAGGTGGCCGATTATTCGCATCCCCCTTTCTCATGGTGCGGGAGGCAGCCTCCGCCAGCATGCCGCTTGGTACGATTCGCGCTACGTGGACGGTCGCATGACTTGCGGCTACGCGTTGCCTCGGCTGAGGCTGCGTGCGCAGAGAGCCTCCAGCGGGAACGCTGGTTCGCCGATGTCCGTCGAGGTGGTGACATCTAGAAATGTGATTTCGCCCAGCGATTTTCAAACGGCGATGGATCTCAAATACGTCCGAGACGTGAAGGAAGCGCCACGGAAGGTGACACATGTTCTTCCTCGTCGAGCCTTCAACCGGCGTGGCACTGCCCATACTGGCGGGAAGAACGCAGTTGTACGGCCGCTTCACGGGCTGATGGAGTCGCTCGCCGCCGGAGGGGTCTACAATCCGGACAATATCTGGAGTCAGAAAATGCAGGAACGAGGTTTTCGACGAAGACAGCAGTGATAGTGGTGACGTCTCGTTCCGCCGTTTCCTGGAAAAGAATGGGGGAGCGGACGATAAGGACGTGGCGCAGTACATCGAACAAAACGACGGTGTACTACGCGAACTCGTCGAACGCAGGGGGAGCGACGACGACTACAGAAAGCTACGCGAAGCCGTTTATCTTCTTCGGCGCAGGCTGGGTGAAGGAGACGCGCAGGATGTCGTCTGGAACGATGGCAATGGCAGTGGCGAGGGCAATAGCGATGGTGGCAACGACGTTCGGGAAGTCGTCGAACAAGATGGGGCCTGTATCTTCGCGCATTCCCGTCTGCATTGCGATTGCCGTGCGGAATACTATATCGAATCATACTGTGCGAATCCCGAATGCAACGAGGTACACGAACAATGCTACTGCGCTCGCCATTTTGCCTAGAAAATCGGCAAGTACATAAACCTTCTTGAACGATCCCGGGTCGATGCGGCCCGCCTCCGTGACGAGGTTCTGTGGGCGGGCCTGCTCCCGTCCTGCATGACTCTGCTGGATTGGGGACGTCTTAACTGACGATTTGCCGTTTTCCGGGGATACGCCGGATGCGAACATACGGTAACGGCACGGTGAACTGTGCTTAACTGGAATCATGCGCATGAAGAACAGAAGTGTCGCAAGAACGGCGGCTGTTGTGATCGCAACTGCGGTACTGTGCGGCATTGTGCCGATGATTGGTGTTGCGTTGCGCAATTCGACAGTCGCAACAATACGTGAAACCAATATTTTGCAGGCTTTAACAGTGTTGCCAGAAGGATTGCGCGACTGCTCCACGGTACTTGCGTACCTGTTCTCGACGGTTGGGTGCGTCGCTATCGTCTCTGCGCTCGCCGTTGTCGATTCGCGTATTACCTGCAGCGGACGCGTCGTCATCCGCGATGTTATCGTTTCGGTGGCACCGATACTGTATGTGACCGGCGTCAAATGGCTGGTTGAACGTCCCCGTCCGATTACGTCCGTCGGTAGCGGTTTGCTGCCGGGCGATCCAAGCTTTCCCAGCGGACATACTGCAGCCGCGGTGATCGTATCGGTCATGATGATTCTCATCGTGCGTAATTTCGCGCGCAGTCGCTTCCCCGACGGCGAAGATGACGAGCGCGCAAACAGAAGACGAGTGTTCCTTCGCAGGGCGATTATCGGCGCTGTCGCGCTTGTCGTGGCGGTCGCCTGCTCGCGATTGCTGCTCGGCCTGCACTATCCAACAGACGTGATCATTTCCGCCACCATCTGCCCGCTCATCTCCTACGCCGTCTGGTGCGTGTGGAACGCATGCGAAAGCGCGGAGGAGTGGTAAAAATCGCGCGCTGTCAGCGAAATTATAGGCGTTATATAGGCGTTGCGTAGACGCTATATAGGGCGTTACATAGGCGTTTGGAGCGTCGGCAAGGGATTTCACACAGTCTGCGTCAGCATGGTGAATGGCTGATCGGGCTCGTCGTCTTCAGCGACAAGCCCGGCCACATCCGCTAGACACCATAGGGCATATAACGGCAAATTCAGCACGTTCCCTTGAAGCAGCACGTTCGACCGGGAGACCACAATGCCTTGTTTCAATTGGTATTCCGGGTTGGCAAGCAATGCGTCGATGGCCGCATGGGTCATGTAACTCCTGCCAGATTTCACTTCTATCGGCATTACGGAATCGTCTTGGGTGTCTGCAATGAAATCGACTTCGCCCTTCTTTTTTGACATGTAGTAATACAGTGGAATCCTCTGTGCCGTCAGTTCTTGGGCTGCAAAGTTCTCGTAAATGGCCCCAAGGTTGGGATTGCGATCATCCAAATATGCCGCTTGTGCCGTGGTGGTGGGATACCTTGCCATCAGCATGCCTGTGTCAGACTGGTACAGCTTAAATTTCGGGGATTGCGCGCCACGTTTCAGTGGCGATTTCGGTTCGGCCACGCAATCGGTTTTCAGTGCCACGCCAGCGTCCGACAGCCATACGAAATCTTTCTGATTGCGGGAATACCTTGCGTTTTCGCCAATCGCGGTCACGGAGAAACGGCCATTGCCTTCCGTCAACTGTGCTGGCAGCTGCTCGAACACTTCTCTCACCTGCAATGTGCGGGAGCCAGCGTATTGGGAAATATCATGTCGATATTGACGATTCAAATCAGATTGGACACGTCTTACGGCCGACAGATCGCCATTGGAGTTCAGAAAAGCGTTCACTGCGTCCGGCATACCGCCTACAACAAGATAAGTGCGGAAATTGCGCATCATCGCATCATGCACGGCTTCATCAATGGGGCTTTTGTTTTTGCAACATTGACGTATGGTTTCCAATGTTGCTTCACGTATGCCGATCGCCCAACAAAATTCTTCAAAATCCATAGGGCGCATAGTTCGTTTCGTCACATATCCTACCGGATATGAACGTACGCCTTTGAATTCTGTTCCGAGCATGGAACCGGAGAAGATGTAGTCGAACCGACCGTCCTGCACCAGGAATTTGACCATCGTCATGATATCCGGTGCTTCCTGCACCTCGTCGATGAAGATGAGGGTGTTGCCGGGGATCATGTCGGTTTGGGCGAATAAGGAAAGTCGGGAGAGGAAATCATCCATACTGGAGGCTGTCAGCAGTGCTTTTGTGGCCGCTTTGTTGTCATATAGATTGATTTCAACGTACGTCTGGTATTCCTGTTTGGCGAATTCGCGTATTGCGTAGCTTTTTCCGATTTGCCGTGCTCCAGTGACGAGCATTGCCTTTTCGGATGATGTTTTCCAGTCGATAAGTTGCTGTGTGATCTTACGTTTCAGCATCGGCAGCCCCTTTAGTGCGATGAATCCTTGAAAAGCATAGCATAGGAAGCGTTTGTTGCACAAAATAGAAGATTTGAAAAGGATAAAATTGCACAAAATGGAAGATTTGAGACTGAGCTATTTGCACAAAATGAAAAATTTTGTTTTATGCGTGATGAGGTCAGTTGCGGTTCAGCACTTCAGCTGGGGTCTAGATGATCGGCTGCGACTGATTGCATTCATTGGCGGCGAACTGTTATTTGGTGATTCAAGCTTTCCAAGTGTTGTGCATACGGAAGCCGCGAATGTTGGTTATGATAGTGTTTGCTGCGCGTGTTTTGGCATAAAACGAATCGACCGAAGGGGAGTGTTAGCGGCACGTGGTTCTATGGCACTCGTTCGCTCGCAATCACTACTTAGTTCACATTACCTGACCGATGTAATCTTTCGGTTACAATCTGCCCTCTCATTTCTTATGTCGTGCGGTGCGTGTGGAGTGCACTCGAAAGTGTGAATGGGGGGGGGTAAGCCGCTGTTTTTGACGAAACGGAAATATGCGTGGAGAATGGATGAAGGTGATTGTGGGATCGTTGCGTAGTGTGGAGGTTGAGATATCAAGAGTTTGAACGCGACTTTGATTGGAAGGGGCTAATCCCGAAGCGCATCCATTGGAATGCCGTTGTAGGCCAAGTCAAAACGCCGGGGTTGAAAAGAAAAAAGGTGCCGCACCATTATTCCCACGGAATCTGGTGCGGCACCTTTTCTTTTGAAAGGAAACAGAAGAAGTCTTTGCGCCTTACTTGTTGATGACCTTCTTGAACAGATCGGCGCTGGCCTTGGCGAGTGCGAACTGGCCGAAGCCCGGATCGACGGAAGCGAGGTTGGCGTTGATGACCTGGTTGAAAGTGTTGTTCTTCATGATGTTTCCTTTCGTTCGGCTTGGCGGCGCGTATCTGTTTTCTTGTTTATTCCTCTGGCCGCTGCCGTAAGTCTGTGTTTGTTGTCTATTTTCTTTTCTTCGTTCTTCTGTTGTGCCTTCATCTTACGTCGGGCAAGTCGACAATGTCATGCGACGATCGTCACTTCTTTTGTAAAATCATCGGCTAATCTTGAAGAAAAAGTAACGTTCGCTGAAAATTGGCGGACGCATCTTATAGTCCATATTCTTTGCGTCTCTTGTTGGCTTTGATGTAAGCGTCACTATCGGAACGAATGCCAACGACGATGATGGTCATGATTCCATTTCGCAGTAACGGTTTGTAAACAACGCGAATGCCGATATCCCTGAATTTGATTTTGCAAAGCCTGGAAAGTTTCGTTCGTTCGGCATTGCGTAACGGTTTGCCATACCCGCCTTGCGAGATGGGCAGTGGGTTTGTGCGAACTTTCTCGATTCCCTTGAGTACTTGGATTTGCTCGGCTTTGCCGAGTTTGCGCATGTCTTTCTTGGCTTCGTCAAGCCATTCAACTTGCCAGTTCATGCGAGTTCCGGCTCAGGTGCCTCGGCGAGGTCGCTTGGGGAAATGCCGAGATCGAGCATGACCTCTTCGTTGCTGATAGTTGTGCCAGTACTGTTGTCGAGTCTTTTTTCGGCAAGAAGCAAGTCTTCGTTGTCTTCGATTCGTTCCATGAGAGCGCGATAGTTTTCGATATTCATGAGAACGTAGGACGGCTTGTTTCGTTTGATCAGAATGACTGGATCGTGGTCGGCCCGCTGCAACAATGCGGAAGTACGACCATTGCTGAGCTCGCTGATTGGAGCAAGGTCATCGAGTATGTCAAGTGCGCTTGCCATGATAAACCTTTCTTAAAACCGAATTTCATACCCAATTATATACCAGTATTAATACCAAGATTCATGGTTGTGCGACTTTGAATCTTGGTATAAAAAGCGATTTCGCTATGGAAAGGGCACCGAGCTGTTGCTTGGTGCCCCTGGGAAAACAGAGATAATCAGACTTTACGGCCCGCGCCGCAAAAAATTACTTGCGCTTGGACTTGCCGAAGGTGAACGCACGTACGATTGCGACGATGCCGATCGCCACAAGCGCGCATCCGCCGAACAGGATCAGCCAGGTCGTGGAGCTGATGGGGGAGAACAGCACGATGAAGCCGGCGACGATCGACAGCAGTGCGTAGATCACAGCCCATGCGGAGCTTGGCATGCGCCACGATTCCACGAGCGCCATCACGCCTTCCAGCATCCAGCCGAGACCGACCACCATGGTGATGAGCACGGCGAGTGTGGCTCCGGAAAGCGCCGCGTTTTTCAGCATGACCATGCCGCCGACGGCCAGCAGCAGGCCGATCAGAATGTCAAGCACGCGCCATCCTCCCGGAAGCCCGAGTTCCACGATTGCGGTCACAATGCGGACCACACCGGAAACCACGAAGTATGCGCCGAGCGCGATTGCGGCGACCTTCAGTGTGGCGCCCGGCCAAATCAGCAGTGCCAGGCCGAGAATGACGGCGGCGATGCCGAGTACCGCATACGTGCCGCGGATCGCGTTCTTTGCCTTCTTCGGGAGCCATTCCTCCACGAGCTTGAACGGGCTGATCGGCTGCCAATTGTTGGTGCCGTTGTCAGCGTCGGATTGGCTGTTCTGCTGTCCGTATGGTTGGCCGTACGGCTGACCGGTGGTGTAGCTCGCGTAGAAGAAGCCGTTCTGGTTGGGATTCGGGTTGGCGTTGGGACCGTCGAAGTAGCATGGGGTCTGAGGCTCGCTTTGATACGGATTGCTCGAATTGTTGGGATTGCCGCCCTGCTGCTGGGATTGCGATTGCTGGTTTGGTGCGTATGCCCCGTATTCCGGCTGGCCTTGCGGCTGCTGTTCGTTGCTGCCATTTTGATTCGGATTGTTCGCATACGGGTTGTTCATTGCGTCGCTCATGATGGCCCCTTTCCTGGAAGAGCGTGCTTCGTGACGCTCGGACGCGCGCGAATTTGCCCGCCTGCGCTCGAACGTTTCGGAAGTTCTGCCCTCATTCTAGGCAATCTGTCTAATTTAAGCCATCAACAAAATTCCCCTCATCGTCCATTTTGATGGTCTGATCGCATGTTTTTTCCGAATTGTCGCACGATCTTGCGAAATCGTGAGACAGAACTGCGAATCGTGAGGTCGAAAGTCACCTTGCGGCACAACGAATGCCTCCCGATCCTTGAGATCAAGAATCGGGAGGCATTTCGCACGTAGGAATCGACTGAATCCTTGAAACTAGAACAGGTCGAGGGCTACGTCGAGGTTGAGCGGCTGGTCGGCGGGCAGCTGATACTGCTCGTGTACCGGGCTCATCCAGGAATCGTCGCCGCCGACACCCATCTGAGCGGCGAGCACGCGCAGGAACATGTGCTTCGGCTCCGGCAGCTCGTCCTGATGCAGCGCCTCCTCAAGCATCGTGCTCGAATACGGCAGCAGGCTCATCGCAAACGGCTTCGTAACGCCGGTTTCAGTATTCGCAGTCTGGCTCATGCGCAAGCCATGACCAGAATCGTCCGTAATCTCAGCCCAACGCACGTCCTCATGGTTGCCGGTTTCCTGCGGCAGCAGATACGGCGCGCGATCGCGGAAGGCGTTCGTATCCCAAATGCCCAGCTTCGCATGCTTGCGGTCGGCATACGTTTCCTCCGGGCCTACGCCATAGAATCGCAGATTCGAATACTCGACCGGCAGCATCCATTCAATGCCGAACGCCGGAATCGTCGGCAGATCGCCGTCCTTTTCACCCGGATATGCAACATGCAGATCGACGTGGCCAAGCACATCGGCAACGTAACGAATGGTGACCTTCGTGCGCTGCGCAATCGCAAGCTCATACGTGTAAGTGACGGAAACTGCGGTTTCGCCGAGCGGCTCAACCTTCGTATCAACGCAACGCGCATACTTTCCGGCAACCGCCCACTGCGCACGCTCGAACGCATGGCCCGCGCCGCGATCATTGTCGGTCAGCGCACGGAACGTGGTGATCAGCGGCTTGCGCAACACGAATTCGCGCTCGCCAAGCTTGTACGACACCATGCCGCCCTGTGCAAGGGAGAACAGGGCTTCACGGCCCGCACTGCGTGCGCCGATATTCCAGCGGCCCAAGGTGATCGCTCCATCGGAAGCGGCGGAAGCGGCCGTAACAGTATCGGCAATCTTGCCACC
>OGYT01001510.1_pt1 | contig 14976 bp, 20 predicted proteins | sample 1576631 | NCBI WGS metagenome assembly OGYT01 (sample SAMEA3541588, study PRJEB24748) | human gut metagenome | biome: human gut; feature: human-associated habitat; material: faeces | place: China | collected 2012
CCGTCTTCCAACTTTAAAGGATTCACCGTGCAAGGACAACCTCACTTTAAGAATATGAACTGGGGACAGGGCTGGAACGCTTCCCAAATGGGCTTCTGGGTATGGAAATATTATAATACACATACTGTAGCTACCAACGCGAATGGGGTGAATACAACAGATGCCCCACTGTTCCGTATAGGTGAGGTGATGGTAAACTATGCCGAAGCGATGTGCGAATTGAACAAGTTCGACCAGGCTGCTGCGGATAAGTCTATTAACAAACTTCGGGCAAGAGCTAATGTGGCGAAAATGGTGGTGAATGATATTAATGATGCTTTTGATCCGAAGCGTGATCCTTCCGTTCCTGCTCTTTTGTGGGAAGTGCGTAGAGAGAGACGAGTTGAATTGATGGGCGAAGGTTTCCGTTTGGATGATTTGCGCAGGTGGAAGAAAGGAGACTATGTTAACAAACAACCGCTGGGTGCCTATGTGACAGGGGCTTCGGCCAAGAATTTGAAAGTAACGGGTGGTGCAGGTGCTGATGAAGGATATGTTTATTTCTTTGATACCCCGCTTGGATGGCAGGAACATTATTATCTGTATCCGTTGCCTTTGAAGCAATTGGCGTTAAATACGAATTTGGAACAAAATCCGGTATGGACAAAGTAATTTTAAATTGAAATGATGCACAAGACCTGTAATATTTTAGTATATTGCAGGTCTTGAAAATTTAAGGTAGAAAATGAAAAATAGAATATCAATAAAATATGCGTTTTTTTGTGGAACAGCTTGCTGCATCTCATCTATACTACGTGCACAACAGGATGCATCCCAAATGAATGTGCTTTTTATAATGGCTGATGATATGCGCCCCGAACTGGGGTGTTACGGGGTAGATGTAGTGAAAACTCCTAATATGGACCGTTTGGCGGCAAGTGGCGTCTTGTTTCAGAATGCGTATTGTAATATTCCTGTGAGTGGGGCATCCCGGGCTAGTTTGTTGACGGGTGTATATCCTCATTACCCCGATCGCTTTATTAGTTTTTCCGCCTATGCCAGCAAAGATTGTCCCGAAGCAATACCTATTTCGGGATGGTTCACCCGGAATGGTTATCATACTATTTCGGACGGCAAGGTGTTTCATCATATCAGCGATCATGCGGATTCGTGGAGTGAGCCTCCTTACCGGAATCATCCGGATGGATATGATGTATATTGGGCGGAATATAATAAATGGGAACTTTGGATGAATTCGGAATCGGGAAAAACGATTAATCCGAAAACGATGAGGGGACCTTTTTGTGAATCTGCTGATGTTCCTGATACTGCCTATGATGATGGGAAACTTGCAAACCGAGCTATTCGTGACTTGAAAAGGATGAAGGAGGCTGGCAAACCTTTCTTCTTGGCTTGTGGTTTCTGGAAACCTCATTTGCCGTTCAATGCCCCAAAGAAATATTGGGATTTATATAAACGGGAGGAAATACCTTTGGCTACCAATCGTTTCCGACCTGAAGGATTGCCGGAGCAGGTTCGTAATTCGAGCGAGATATATGCGTATGCACGGGTTGCGGATACGAGTGATATTGACTTCCAGCGGGAGGTAAAACATGGATATTATGCTTGTATGAGTTATGTGGATGCACAGATTGGCAAGGTATTGGATGCATTGGATGAACTGGGATTATCGGATAATACAATTGTGGTTTTGTTGGGAGATCATGGCTGGAATCTGGGAGAACATGATTTTATAGGTAAACATAATCTGATGAATACTTCTACTCATGTACCGTTGATTGTCCGTGTGCCGGGAATGAAAAAAGGAAAAACAAAATCGATGGTGGAATTTGTTGATTTGTACCCGACTTTATGTGAACTTTGTAAACTGCCTGTTCCCGCTGAACAGCTAAGCGGGCAAAGCTTTGCCGGGGTTTTCAAGAATCTGAAAGCTAAGACGAAAGGTGAAGTCTATATTCAGTGGGAAGGAGGAGATAATGCCGTTGACCGGCGTTATAGTTATGCGGAATGGATGAAAGGCGACGTGAAGAAAGCCAGTATGTTGTTTGACCATCGGATTGACGGGAAGGAAAACAAGAATCGGGTCGATGAAAAAAAATATAAGAATAAGGTTGAATCATTATCTTCTTTTATCAGAATAAAGAAGTCATCATTAAAGAAATAATATGAAAACAGTTTTATTACAGTCCAGCCGTTTGGTATCGGTTGTTTTATTCATGCTTTACGGAATGTCGATGTTTGCCCAGCGACAGGATATCTTGCTAAATAATGATTGGAATTTCCGGTTTTCGCATCAGGTACAGAAGGGAACAGAGGTAAGAGTTGATTTGCCTCATACTTGGAATGCGCAGGATGCTTTGTCCGGTAAGATAGACTATAAACGGGGAATTGGTAATTATGAGAAGAATTTATTTATTCGTCCCGAATGGAAAGGAAAACGTCTTTTTATTCGTTTCGAAGGAGTGAATAACATTGCAGATGTGTTTATAAATCGTCGTCATATAGGTGAGCATCGTGGGGGATATGGAGCTTTTATCTTTGAGATCACTGGAAAGGTGGAATATGGAAAAGAAAATTCTATATTGGTACGAGTGAATAATGGTGAACAGTTGGATATTATGCCTTTGGTCGGTGACTTTAATTTTTATGGAGGTATTTATCGGGATGTACATTTACTGATTATTGATGAGACGTGTATTTCTCCTTTGAATTATGCTTCTCCCGGAGTACGTCTGATACAGGATAGTGTGAGCCATAAGTATGCTAAGGTGCGTGCTGTTGTTGATTTATCAAACGGAGGTAGTGGTAATCGGGAAGTAGAGCTTAATGTACGCCTGTTAGATGGTCAAAGGGTGGTGAAAGAAGGAACAAAGAAAGTGAATCTTTCTGGAAACGCAGCAATGCAGCAGGAATTTACATTTGAAATCGATCAACCTCATTTGTGGAATGGTCGCCAAGATCCTTTCCTTTATCAGGCGGAAGTGATTCTTTCCCGGAATGGTCAGATGGTAGATCGTGTCATACAACCGTTGGGACTTCGTTTTTACCGGATTGACCCTGATAAAGGTTTTTTCCTGAATGGAAAACACTTGCCTCTTCAAGGCGTTTGCCGTCATCAGGATAGGAGTGAGGTGGGCAATGCGCTGCGCCCGCAACACCATGAGGAAGATGCGGCATTGATGTTGGAGATGGGAGTGAATGCTGTTCGTCTGGCACATTATCCGCAGGCTACTTATTTTTATGATCTGATGGATAAGAATGGTATTATTGTATGGGCTGAAATACCTTTTGTGGGTCCTGGTGGATATAATGATAAAGGTTTTGTGGATTTACCTGCTTTCCGTGCCAACGGAAAAGAGCAGCTCAAAGAACTGATTCGTCAACATTATAATCATCCTTCTATTTGTGTATGGGGGCTGTTTAATGAGTTGACGGAGTTGGGAGATAATCCGGTTGAGTACATCAAAGAATTAAATGTGCTGGCACATCAGGAAGATACTACCCGGCCTACGACCTCCGCAAGTAATCAAATGGGAGATTTGAATTTCATAACGGATGCTATTGCTTGGAACCGTTATGATGGATGGTATGGTGGCACTCCCGCTGATTTGGGGAAATGGTTGGATCGAATGCATAAGGATCATCCGGAAATATGTATTGCTATCAGTGAATATGGTGCCGGCGCAAGTATTTACCATCAACAAGATTCGTTGGTTAAAACTGTACCAACCAGTTGGTGGCATCCTGAAAACTGGCAGACGTATTATCACATTGAAAACTGGAAAACAATCTCTTCCCGTCCTTATGTATGGGGGAGCTTTGTCTGGAATATGTTTGATTTTGGCGCTGCACATCGCACTGAAGGAGACCGTCCCGGAATTAATGATAAAGGTTTGGTTACCTTCGACCGGAAAGTTCGTAAAGATGCTTTCTACTTCTATAAGGCCAACTGGAATAGGGAAGAACCAATGCTTTATTTAACAGGCAAACGTGACACAGTACGTACACAACGTTTGCAAACAATTATTGCTTTCACGAATCAGTCAGGAGCCGAATTGTTTGTAAACGGTAAGAGTTATGGTAAAGCAATACCGGATTCGTATGCTATTCTGGAATGGAAAAATGTGGAGCTACAACCTGGTGAAAATGAAATAAAGGTTGTTTCCACTAATAAGAAGTTACCTTTGAGCGATAGCTTTCATTGTAGATTGTGATAGGTCGTTTAAATGATAATCGGAAAGAGCACTGTAAACAAAGTAGGTTTGCAGTGCTTTTTTTCTAGGGGTTTCTCTTTTGAGAGATAATAATCCTTCCTAAATCTATAACAGCGGATAATGATACTCCAACAGTATAACAGATCATATCTGACCATAGAAAACCATGTCCAAAGATTAATGCTCCAAGTGTGGTGTTTCGTACAGTATTTGCCCAGTCTGCTTGGTATAGTTGGCTAACTTCTATACAATAAGAAAATAATAAGGAAATAACAATGGTCTTGAGTATAGATAATGACGGGAAAAGAAAGCGTATTCCACAATATACCATGGCTGCCCAAAGCGTATCGCCTGAATACTTTGCGATAAATTCGGGCAATATATCACCATGTTTTCGGGAAGCCAATCCTAACACTATAATTGCGAAAGTAATTGCAAAATAAATCCAACGTTTGTTTTTCACGCAGTAATGTTTTAGTATGGTGCAAATTTATAAAATTAAGTTGGATAACTTGGCAGGATGGATCAAACTCTGATAAAAACAGATTTTATTTACATACTAAACCTTTCGTTCTTTTGAAATGTTATAAGGTCGTTCGAGCTTTATCTCGATAAATGTGTTCATAACCAACCGATTTACGCAATTGTTGTGGAAACGGCTGCAGTTGGTCACTTAAAAAGTTAGTAATTAAAATAATAGAGTTATGAAGAATCTTTTTCGACCGTTGATAGTTCTGACAGGATGTATAGTATTGGCGAGTTGTGTAAGTCAGAAGCAATTTAAAGGTTTAAAAACTGATTATACAAAGTTGCAAACAGAATATCAGGAAAGTCAATTGCAGCTAAGAGAAAATCAGGCACGTTCAACAAGTCTTGAGGAGAGACTTGCCGAAGCGCAGCGGAATAATAGTGAGTTACGCAAGAGCTTGTCCGATATGCAAAGCATCTTGAATAAGAGTCTTACACAGAGCTCTCAAGGGAATATGAATATGGGTAAGTTAATAGATGAGATCAATGCTTCAAACCGTTTCATCCAGCATTTGGTTAAAGAAAAGAATAGATCAGACTCTTTGAATCTCGTAATGGTCAATAAACTTACCCGTTCGCTTACCCGTGAAGAGATGCGTGACTTGGATATTAAGGTATTGAAAGGTGTTGTATATATTTCCTTAGCAGATAACATGCTTTATAAATCAGGAAGTTATGAAATTAGTAATAAAGCAGAGGCTGTGCTTAGTAAAATAGCCAAAATCATTCAGGACTACAAAGATTATGATGTTCTGGTAGAAGGAAATACAGATACCGATCCGATATCTCGTACGAATATACGTAATAATTGGGATTTGAATGCGTTGCGTGCTTCATCTGTTGTTCAGGCATTACAGAATATTTATGGTATAAATCCCAAACGCCTGACTGCTGCCGGTCGAGGTGAATTTAATCCGGTAGCCGGTAATGATACGGCAGAAGGAAAAGCTCGTAACCGCCGGACCGAGATTATTATAACTCCTAAACTGGATCAGTTTATGGATTTGATAGATCAGGCTCCTGATAATTCTTCATCAGGTATAATGGGGGATGAGAATACAAAAGAGTAAAGGAAATATTTCCATCTAGGGCTAATAATAAAGCGATGAATTTGAATTCATCGCTTTATTATTAGCAATTTGAAACAGATACAGTAAAGTGTTAGAGGTATCTATATTTTATTTTCAGAGCTTGAGAAATTGCTCTATTTTATAGAGAGTCCGATTTGAAATGAGTATTGCTGATTTTAAATGTTTTCGGCAGATGGACCTATTTTGAAAATTCAAACTCATATGGATAAGGAGTTTGATTCCATGAAACCCATTCTATCTTTCCATAATTATGCAAATCACATGGGAAAACCACAGAATAGTCCCATGGATTATATCGATATGGTATGTCAACATATTGACAAGCATATTTATTTGAATATAGCCAATGATATCCTGTTTTAGAGTCGCTATATATTGCTACCATAAAATATTTACCAATCTTTACTTTAGCGGAAGTATATGTTTCCTTTATTGACGAGGCAAATATAGAATAAGTAGCATCAACTATGCTACCATCTTTCTTTTTAATTTTTGATTTTGACAGCAAATTCCAAGTTTCATCTTGTATTTTTTGATAATCAAGTATATTCCCTGAAAAAGTTTGCTTTTTCACATCAAATTCCTCATTGTTGTCAGCCTTAAATAATAAAAATGTGGTGGAAATATTTTCGTAATCAGACTCTGGAGTAAGAGCTTTGTATCCATTTAGCCAAATTTCCTGAATGTCACTTTTTTCTTCATCACTTTTACTACATCCAACTACTATCAGTGCAGTCATAATTAAAAATAGAAGTTTTTTCATGTCTAATTTATTGATTATAGTACAAAGGAACACACAAAACCACGTATTAGCAAATTTTACGCCAACAAATTGAGCTTAGAACTGTATTTTCAGGAATTATTCCTTTTTCATTTTCAGAACCTTCTCCAAATTATCAAAGGAATATTTCATATATACTTTATAATTTAATGCACCAAGTTAAAATGAATTTTATGTGAAAAAGAATCTCTCCCTTCTTTTTTTGAGTGGCTATTTTACATTAATCAGCAGTATACTTATGTCATAAGATAGTTCTGTTTTGATGTAAGAACGATCTTTTTTGTGAAATACAGATTAGAATGGGGAGTCTATGCAGATTGTTTTTTTAAATTCAGAAATGAACTTTTTTAGAAAAGCAAAACGCTAATTATCTGTTGATAATTAGCGTTTTATTTAAGTGATTCCGAAGCGATTCGAACGCTTGACCCACGCCTTAGAAGTTACACTTTAAAAAGGTGTGCTCTGCTTTCAAAATCTCCTGTTAATCAACTGATTATATTCGTACTATAGCTACTTCCTTTTTTTCCTTTGATACCGTTGTTTCTACTGTTGCAGTGTCTTTGGTTAATAATTATGTTATTTCATTCTTTATTATTTATTCCGTACTTTGCGCAAATACGGTATGTTACAACTTTATAAACTCATTATTTTTATAGATGATAATGAATCCATCATCTATCCCAGCATAAGATTCTCCTTTTCCTTCAGCCCCCTCTAAATTAAACATGATTTTGCCTTTCAAGGAAAAAGTGTCTTTTGCTTTTTTAATCTGATCGGGAGTCAACTCCTTGGAAGTGCATATTGTCATGCCATTATTATATTTCTTTGCAATTCGGCACTGGATTCCGTCTATTTGCCCTAGCAGATGGGAATCTTCAGTAGGTACTTTTTTAACTTTGCTATCTGGTATCTTAATAGCCATTCCTTTCACTGTAATGACAGACACAAACACCTTAGACATAAGGTCGTCAGACATCTCAACAGAAGGGATTATATTTAAATTAATGATCCCATTTGCTCCCATACGCTCCAGTTCTTTTATTATGTTTTTGAGTGCATCCTCAGTTGTAGGACGTTTCGGTCTTCCATTTACCCATCCGCCTTTCTCCGTTGCAATAATGCTACCAACAGCGGTATAATCAAAATTTACGGAATTGGATTCAGTTACAAAAATGCCAGCTTTAATCAAAGGAGTATAATCTATAACTCCTATTCTTGATTCTGGTTGCGGCAAGGAACCACACGATCCTAATACCAAGATTAGTAGAAGACCACAAATTGTTTTATTCATATGTGTGTGTATTTTATTAGACCAATAATTACATTTCCATTATACTAACTACCCCAACAACCAAACTCATCGAAAGAATATCTTCTTTAGGTACTGAAAAATCCGAATATTCCGGATTGTATGATACGCAACGAATCTTATCACCATCATCATATATTCTCTTAATGATAAATCCCTGTGTTGTATCCAAAACATGTACCTTTCCCCATTGAATGAAACGAGATTGATCGATGCGTCGGCATGCTATTTCATCTCCTGATTCAAACCGGGGCGACATGCTATCGCCTTTAATAGGTATCGTAAAATCATATGCCGGTATTTGATAAATAATCGGAAGTTGCTCGCACTGTTGCAATGTCACTCCAATTGATTCTCCAGATAAAGATCCGGCAGCTGCGGTGAGAGGAACACGTGGCCGAGTTTGTTCCTTTCCATACTCCATAGGAGCTTTCGCAATTATATTAGTGTGGGATGATTTAAGCATTTCCCCACTACCGGTAATGAGCCAGTCAAGATTTAAATCTGGGCAAGCTATCGCTATTTTCTCTATAGAATTTGCGCTAAATCCGGACTTTTGGGATATAGCTCCTCTGGATAGTCCAGAAGATTCTTCAAAAGAAGTTTGTCCAACTCCTTTCATCTTTAGGTATTCTATAAATCGTTCTTTAGTTGTCATATTTGTTTTTACTGTTATTTTAAAGTATATTTGTATCGAATTAGTTTATTAACCTCTAAAACTTATCATTATGTCAGATGATGACCTAAAAAACGTTTTGTTTGGTGTAACAATTACATGTTCTACGATTTCCATAATTATATCCATATGCACAATTATTTCTAAAATATGATTGCCAGTATTGATATTATGACTGAAATGATAGAAATGACAATTGCAAACTGGCCTCTAGCTATGTCCCATTTGTGTTTTTTTGATTCAGATGGAAAATAGTTAGAGGTTAATTTTAATCTTCCGCAAGCATTTGTAATCGGAGTATATTCCGCAAGTCTTACATAACCCGTTTCAGTTTGCTCTCTTTCTTTAATAATATTCTTATCCATTAGCTTTAAAGAAAGCAATTCTTCTATTATTAGTTTCTCGAAGTATTCGTTTTCAGGATAAATATTCAATAACTGAATATATGTTTTTTCTTCCTTACTATCCCTGTTTTCCAAATATTTAAGTAGCACTAATATCTTCCTATCATTTGGATTATTCATGGATATTCTGATTATATCATATAAGTTCTCCTTCATAACTGCAATGGTTAATAAAAGTTTAAATACTGATATTTTAAAGTGAAATATTTGTTTTACTTTAAAATATCAGTAATCTTTGCATTTGTAATTCAGTTCACAATAAAACGAGCGGATACAAAAAGGGCTGTTAGAGAAGCGTCCCTATTCCTATCGCTGTTTATTTAGTCGTTTGCAAAGATAGGCAGTCCTTTTCAATTATCCAATGATATGTGAATGTTTTACGACACAATTAAAAGGTTTCGTGGCTGTTACCAGAAAAAGACATTGGACAAAGCTCTATTTGAGTAACTATCTAACAGCCACAATAGGATAGTGAAAGAATGGAGCTTTCTTCTTTTAGGAGGAGGAAAAGGATATGGATAGATTACAAGAAATTATGATGGCTGCTGAAGGCGTAACGTTCAGTAAAAATCAGTCCTCGGCTTTGGTTGGAGGGAGAAGAAGGCTGGAAAGATTAGCTTCTGAAAAGAAAATTGCTTTCGTAAAGACCACTGATAAAAAGAACGGCCGGTGGGAATGTAAAGGCTCTGATGTGTTGCGTTATGCTATGCCCCAAAACTACACTCGAGTATGAATAGGATCAGCAAGCACTTGCTAACAGTAGTTGTAGCAGTAGTGACAATAACAGGTTGTATCTATGCCGGAAGAACGGAGTACAATGATGATGTATTATCCGGCATGAGCGCAGAGAAGTATCAGTACATACATGACAGTCTAGGTTGTCGTGCCTCTCAAGAAGATGTAGTCAAAGAATACATCACTAATCAAAAATATTATGATTCAAAAAAATATTAGATCATGAGTAAACAATCTTTCAACATTCCCAATGGAAGCAATTATGTTTCAGTTGAGGCTACCGACAATAAACTGATTATCTCTTTTTCAAAAGAGAATCCCAATATGTTTTTCTGTCAAGAGAGCGAACATATAGAAGAAACACCTCTTATAGGTCATTTATCTATATTCTGGGATCCCGGTTCCTCTGATGCTATAATCTCCAAAGTGGCTGACATTGATTATTCAGACTGTACATATAAAGCCCAAAATGGGGTATGGTACCGGCATGCTATCCGTTTTCGTAGTGAAGAACAATATTCCAAAATACTCCAATCCAATGTTACAAAAGGCAAAACCAAGTAAAAATAGCCTCATGGTCAAGCTGGACATAGTGTTTAGCAAGTTTATTCGAGTGCGTGATATGAGAAAAGATGGTACTTTCATCTGTATATCATGTAATAGAATACTTCCATATGAACAAGCGGATTGTGGACATTACATCAATAGAAAACATATGGCTACACGGTTTAATGAGAAGAACTGTAATGCTCAATGTCGTTCATGTAATCGATTTGACGAAGGTAATTTACAAGGGTATCGACGTGGATTAATATCCAAGTATGGTGAGTCTGTTGTACTCATGTTGGAGTCTATGAAGAACCAGATAAACAAGATATCTGATTTTGAGTATAAGGCGATGATTGATTATTATCGTAAGGAGACTAAACGCCTAATGAAAGAAAAAAACATGGATTGATATTATGCCGGAATTATGCAAAACGGATATACGAGCAATTGATCGACTGTTATGTCAATGCTCCAGAGAAATAGAGAAGCGTACATCTCCCTGTTCTCCAGCCCGTGACTTGATACGTAGATGCAATAAGATTCGTAAGAAGATTCATCGCATAGTTCCAAATAAGTAACATATGGAACTATTTGAATTATGAAAGTCATATATGTGTATTTAATCTTTCGAAAGAAAGGCTATGCTTTTGGTTCATTGAGTGCTGTCTTTGATTATTTGGATGAAGATGAAGTCGGAATAAAGAAGAATACATTACTTCATCGCTCTGATGCAGGTACAATAACAACCCAAAGAGCCATTATAACTAAACTAACCTTATTGAGGAGTAAGAAATGTCATGGTAAAGAAGATAGAGACAAAAATTAAATGTGATTGCCGCACTTGTAAGCGTGCTGGTCCAGAAAAGAACTTCATGGTATATTGCCCTATTTGGGGGTGTAAGAGATCTATTGGAATTCGATTATGCTCACACTTTATAAATAAATGATTATGGATAAGAATGATTATAAATGGTTGAAAGTAGAGGGTGAACCATTGACTTTATATGGAAACAAGTCCGTACAAGCCAAGGTTTCTGCATGTGGATGTAACGGGTGTAGTTACAATAAAAGGCAAGGTGCTAAGAAATGTACATTGAGCCAATTCTGCATGGGCCATTTACGTCCTGATAGAATTCCTGTTGTCTTTGTAGTGGATTGATTATGGAAAGAGAGTCATTTGTTTTTTATAAAAGCTGGTTGGAAGCAATCAAGAATTTGCCGAGAGAGATGCAGGGAGAAGTGCTCACGGCCATAATTGAGTATGGTCTATACGGAGAAACAACTGAATCACTAAAGCCAATTACGAACGCCATGCTAGCTATGGTTATACCTCAAATAAATGCGAATAATAGAAAGTTTGAGAATGGTTTGAAGGGAGGTAGGCCCCCAAAAGGGAACCAAGATGAATCCAGTTCAAAACCAAACAATAACCAAACAATAACCAAATCGGAACCAAAGAATAACCAAAATCAAACCACCAAAGAACCATCGCAAAACCAAATGGAAACCAAAGTGGAACCTAATGTATATGATAATGATAATGTAAATGATAATAAGAAAGAATCTGCTAACGCAGATAAGAAAGAAGGCGAGCCTTACGGCTCCACACTCTCTCCTAAATTTTTAAGTTTTCAGGCTTGGATAAAGGATAATGCTCCTTATTGTGCCAATCCCAAGAACATGAATCAGATAACGGAGAAGGAACTTGATAGATTAATGGAAACCTATACAGAAAAGCAAATTGCTGATGTTATTTCCCAAATAGAAAATAGAAAAGATAAGCGTAAGCAATACTCTAGCCTGTATAGGACTGTACTAAATTGGATTAAAACCGAGAAACAACAATGAAACGAAATGAAAGAATAGCATTTTACGATCTGGATGAAGAACGCTTGGTACTTGGAACGCTATTAAATAACCCTGATAAACTTGTGGAAGTCAGTAATATTTTGGATGAGGCTTGTTTTTATCATGACTTTCATAAGCAGATATTCAGAGTTATAAAAGAACTGGATAAGAAAGGCAAGAAATTTGATTTCATGGTGGTAAAACGTGAACTAAGGGGTAGAATAAATGAAGAGAAAGACACTCCTTTGTTTTTTGAAATCGTGGGGCAGAGAGCTTATACTAACTTGTACGAGCACGCTGCAATACTGAAGGATGCTAGTGCTAGACGTCAGATTGAAGATAATCTAAAGAATGCATTAAGTTTGATACCATGTGTCACAGAAGATCCTTTCGAGATTATAGAAAAGGTCAGAAACGCTTTGGACGGAATATATTCAGATCAGACTTCTGGTGTGATAACTTTGCGTGAAGCACTTGAAGGAGCCTATGAGATAATCAAGAAGAACCTTAATAACCCTGATGCTTCTTCAGGTACTCCGACCGGATTCCGTGAACTTGATAGAAGAGGGATACTGAAGCCCGGTTATCTGACAGTAGTAGCAGCCGACAGTTCACAGGGTAAGACATCTCTAGCAACTAGTTTCTGTGTTAATGCAGCTATGTCAGGCGCAAAACAAGCGTTTTACACAATGGAAATGTCGCCCGTTGAGTTATCACAACGTATATTAAGTAAAACAAGCGGGGTGAATGGAGTACGCATAGCAAGTGCGCAATTGACAGCAGAGGAATTCTCCATGATAGATAAAGGATTTGCACCCATTTACAATCTTCCTCTTTATTTCGATGGGAAAAGTACTTCTACAATTGATTCAATAATATCCAGCATCAGGATGATGAAAAAACGATATGATATAGATGGAGCTATTGTCGATTATTTACAGATCCTTTCTGCAAATAGTAATAGCGGTTCAGGAGACGAAATGCAACTAGGCATCTTTGCGCGGAGATTGAAAAATATAGCAAAAGATCTTGGAATATGGATACTAGCCTTATCTCAATTAAGTCGTGATAAAGTCGATGTAGCCCCGTCTATAAGTCGAATACGTGGAAGCGGACAGATAACAGAAGCTGCAGATGTTGTTCTGCTTTTATATCGCCCAGAGCATTACGGAAGGGACAAAAAGTACCCGGAACCTTTTTCTAATGTATCAACAGAAAATACAGCAATGATTGACATAGCTAAGGGACGTAGTATTGGGACATGGAAATTCATATGCGGATTCAATGCAGAAACTACACAGTTTTATGATTTATTGGATATTCCACATATTAATCCGTCAGCCTCATCCGAAGAAAAACCTTTTTAAATATATAACAATGAAATGTGAAACAGAAGGCAAAATATTGGTAGAATTGCCAGCTACCAGCGGAATATCTAAAAATGGAAAAGAGTGGGAGAAGAGGGAATTTGTTATAGAAACCAACGAAAGGTATCACAGTAAAATGCGCTTTGCTATGTATAGTTTCGATGGACCTATAGAAAATCCTCCTAGAATTGGAGATACGGTAAAAGTTGCTTTTACTGTTGAGGCTAGAGAATATAAAAATAACTGGTATAATGAGGTAAAAGCCCATCGTATTGAATATGTAAAAAAATAGAAAAATAATTATGAGACCAAAGCAAGATTTAATAAATATAGCCATAAATGATGGAAGTATGGATAGAATGAATATGTTGTTATCAGCCGCCCATCTTTTGAACTGTGAAGCGAATAACTTGATAGAGGAGGCATCTGATGTAATGATCGCCAAAGGATTATTACTAGGTAACCTTAAAAAACTCCATAATGACTTTGTCAAGTGCGCAGACCGGTATTTTAATGAGTTCGCCTCATTAGTTACTACTGATAAATGTAAAATGGATATGTTTGATGATTTGCAGGGATTTGATGAGTCATTTAGAAAGTGGGCAAAAGTCCCTATTGAATGGCATCCTCGAATATTGGACGAGAATAAATAACTTTCAATAATAAATATAAGAAACGAGGTAAATCGAGCCTTTAATTCGGTATTCGTTCTTTGACGTATTGAATTTATCACTTAAATGTTAAATAAATCACAATAGTTATATTTTTATTGTGATTTATTTGGTAGCTATATCACAATGTAGTATATTTGCATTGTGATAATAAAACAAGTAACAACAATTTAAATATTACGATTATGAAAACTTATGATGTACACTTCAATGACGCTAACGATTCTAACAGCAAAGGTTTTAAAGAATCATTCGATTATTGCAAAAACTATATTGAATCTTATAACGGGACTAATGAATCTTACTTTGAAGATTATAAGGGTGGAACTGTATCAATAGTATGCAATGAGACTGGCGAGGAAGTTTATTCAGAAGAGATAAAGTAATGGCTAGAGGACGTATATTAACAATAGAGCAAGAAGAGCAGGTTATTGCTCTATATAAACAAGAGTTTACAATAAAAGAAATAATAAAGCATACTGGGGTTAAGTCTGAACAAACTATATACAGAATTCTTGATAAAAACAACATACCACGACGACCGAAATTAAAGGGAGTTGGGAAGGTTTTTATAACTGTTGAAGAAGATGTCGCTCAGATTTTGGAAAAACAAACAAACATATCTCTGTATGTAAATGAAGCAATAAGATTCTTCAATAATAAGTAATAACATTTAGGCGGTAAGTTCAATCTCACCGCCTTTTTTGTGTCCGGGCGGTTAAGTTCGGACACTTTTTATTTAGAGTAAAACTGAATGATAATGAAGAAAACTCACGGCTCATTATTTAGTGGCATTGGAGCTC
>OGYT01001516.1_pt1 | contig 14927 bp, 10 predicted proteins | sample 1576631 | NCBI WGS metagenome assembly OGYT01 (sample SAMEA3541588, study PRJEB24748) | human gut metagenome | biome: human gut; feature: human-associated habitat; material: faeces | place: China | collected 2012
GAAGGCCGGCCGCGACACCAACGAGGGCGCCGTCGCCGCCTACATCTCCGAGGACGGCACCAAGGGCGCCCTCGCCGAGATCGCCTGCGAGACCGACTTCGTTGCTTCCAACCCCAAGTTCACCGGTTTTGCCGCCGAGGTCGCCCAGGTCGTGTGCGACAATGAGCCCGCCGACACGGACGCGCTGCTCGCCCTCGACATGAACGGCGAGACCGTCGAGGCCGCCCTCACCGAGATGATCCACGTCATCGGCGAGAACATGAAGATCTCCCGCACTGCCGTGCGCAAGCCCGCCTCCGGTGCCGTCGCCAGCTACATCCACATGGGCGGCAAGATCGGCGTTCTTGTCGAGTTCTCCTTCGAGAAGCCCGAGACCGCTTCTACCGAGGTCTTTAAGGCCTTCGCCCACGACGTCGCCATGCAGGTCGCTGCGACCGCTCCCATCGCCGCTGTGCGCGAGGACGTCGCTCAGGATGTCATCGATCACGAGGTTGAGATTTACAAGGCTCAGGCTGCCGAGTCCGGCAAGCCTGAGGCCATCCAGGAGAAGATGGCCGTCGGCCGTCTTGAGAAGTTCTTCAAGGGTATCGTCTTGAACGAGCAGGAGTTCATCAAGGACTCCAGCATGACCATCAAGGCCTATGCTGAGAAGGTCTCCAAGGAGCTTGGCGACACCGTCAAGGTCGTCGCTTTCGATCGTCTGGTCTGCGGCGAGTAAATTGACGCATTAGCATGAGAGCAGGTCGTGGGGTGCAGCCTCACGGCCTGCTTTTTCATGTGCAACGCAGGCGAGTATGCGCGGGGTGCACAACCCTGTTAGAATAGGTGAAATTGCGTCATAAGGAGGATTCCTTGTCTGAGTACCAGTACAAACGCGTTCTGCTCAAGATTTCCGGCGAGGCCCTCATGGGCAACGCGGAGTACGGCATCGATCCCGATGTCGTCGAGCGCATGGCGATCCAGGTCAAGCAGTTGCACGATGAGGGCATCGAGGTCGCGGTCGTCGTGGGCGGCGGCAACATCTTCCGCGGAGTCGCGGGTTCCGCCAAGGGCATGGAGCGCGCGCAGGCCGATTACATGGGCATGCTCGCCACGGTCATGAACGCCCTCGCCCTGCAGGATGCCATCGAGCGCATCGATTGCCCCTGCCGCGTGATGAGCGGTATTCAGATGAACGAGGTCTGCGAGCCCTATATCCGCCGCCGTGCCATGAGGAGCCTGGAGAAGGGTGACGTCGTCATCTTCGCCGCCGGTTCGGGCAACCCGTATTTCACCACCGACACCGCCGCCGCGCTCCGCGCCTGCGAGATCGGTGCCGACTGCCTGCTCAAGGCGACCAAGGTCGACGGCGTCTACGACATGGACCCCGTCAAGAACGAGGACGCCGTGCGCTTTGACAGCATCAGCTATCACGAGGTGCTCGTGCGCGGCCTGCAGGTCATGGATTCCACCGCTACGGCCCTGTGCCAGGATAACCACATGCCCATCATCGTCCTCAACATCGATGGGGACGACAACATCAAGCGCGCTCTGGCCGGAGAGCCGGTGGGCACCGTCGTCATGGAAGAGGAGTAAGACATGTCCGACATCCGCGAGAACATGGACAAGGCCCTTGAGAGCCTGAAGCACAACTTCGCCAAGGTCCGCACCGGCCGGGCGAACGCCAACGTCCTGTCAGACATCACCGTCGACTACTATGGCGTGGCCACTCCCATCACGCACGGCCTTGCGTATTTCCTGCGGAGTAGATTCCTCGCTCCAGTGCCAGTTGTTCAGGTCACCGGCATGGAACAGCCGTCTGCCCTGCAGGTCTATCAGGAAGGAGATACCCACATCGGTAGAACCGAAGGCCTGGATACGGATATGTTCGTCTTCGTAGGTGTCGCCCTTATTGATGTAGGTGGCATCTTCCGCTGAGGCGCGGCGGTGCTTCAGGATGTCTTTGGAGAATATGTAGCGGATGTCGGGCCGCAGTTTTTTCCATGAAAGAACTTCGCGATTGAAGTGGTCGGGATGGAAATGCGAGCATAGTACGTAGAGTAAGCCCGGCTTTTCCAAGAGATAGTCGTGCACGATACCTTTATTGAAAACCTCTTCCGAGGAATCTTTATAGTAATCGATAATGACCGTCACTCCGTCCGCTTCAATCGCGAAGCCGCTATGGTAGATGTAATCAAGTTTCATTTACGGATTGAATTATAGCGCAATATTACAAAAAACGCTACACAAACTTCCGGTTTAAGCTGTTATTTTATGCAAAAGCACGCTACATCGGTACTTCTATGAAGAGAATGTGAGAGTCTTTCAATGTTTCCAGCTCAAAACTGCCGGTTTCGTATACTCCCATTCCGTCACGGCGTGAGAGTATTGTGCCGTCCACTTTGACTTCACCTTCCATTACGAAGATGTATACACCGGAATGCGATTGGTGCATGTGGTAGTCAATCTTCTTTCCGGCTTCTATTTCACCGATAGAGAACCAGGTCTGTTGTAGCAGTCTGGCAGGAGCATCGCCGTCAGGGGATACTATTAGTGCCATTTCATTTTTGCGCAGGAGTGGACGTACGTCGAAGTCCTGGTATGCGGGTGGTGTGTTCAGCTTTTCGGGCATCACCCAGATTTGCAGGAATTCTACCGCTTCAGTGTCACTGCCGTTCATTTCGCTGTGGTAGATGCCGGTGCCGGCGCTCATGGTTTGTATATCTCCCGGAGTGATGACGCGGCTGTTCTGATGATTGTCCCCATGTTTCAGTTTCCCTTTCAGGGGAATGGAGATGATTTCCATATTTTTATGAGGATGTGTGCCGAAGCCCTTTCCCGGAGCCACACGGTCGTCGTTCAGTACACGTAAGGCGCCGAAATTCATCCGGCGGGGATTGTAATACTCGTCGAAACTGAAGGTGTGGTGGCTGTCAAGCCAATCATATAGGGAATGACCTCTGCTGTCTGATTTGTCTATAACTTTTTTCATAATTTATTCCTTTTCTTAAAATGGTTTATGTACTAGTAACGCTTTGGAAAGCTATAAAGTTTAAAAACCGATGTCTAAGAATTTATAAATGAGTGGGGACTATGCCCTGACCTCGTTCTCCAGTGGCTTATGGTTCATAAAATCTTTGATGTTCTGCAAGGTTGTCGAAGCAATGTTTGCCAGTGCCTCGCGTGTGAAAAAGGCCTGGTGCGAAGTGACGATGACATTATTGAAGGACAGTAGCCGCGCCAGAGTATCGTCATCAATGATTTTGTCCGATTGGTCTTCATAGAAGTATTCGCTTTCCTCTTCGTACACATCCAGGCCGGCAGAGCCGATTTTCTTGTTTTTCAGTCCTTCAATCAGGGCGTTGGTATGGATGAGTTGTCCACGTCCGGTATTGATAATCATCACACCGTCCTTCATTTTACTGATGGAATAGTCGTTGATGAGATATTTGGTCTGTTCAGTCAGCGGGCAGTGCAGGGAGATGATATCCGAATTGTGATATAGCTCATCCAGGCTGGTATATACCACTTGATGTTCACGGGCGAAATTATAGTCGGGATAGAGGTCGTAGGCAAGAATATTCATGCCGAATCCACGCAGGATACATATCAGTTTCTTGGCTATTTTTCCCGTGCCGATGATGCCTGCAGTTTTTCCGTACATGTCGAAGCCCAGAAGTCCGTGCAGCGAGAAGTTTCCGTCTCGTGTCCGCCAGGTAGCACGTGGAATTTTACGGTTGAGGGATAACATCAGGGCAACGGTATATTCTGCTACGGCATAAGGGGAGTAAGCAGGGACACGCACTACGGTAATGCCACGGTCGGCAGCTGCCTTTAAATCTACATTGTTGTAGCCGGCGCAGCGCAACGCCAATAATTTCACGCCGTTGTCTGCCATCAGACGGATAACTTCGGTATCGGCCGTGTCGTTCACGAAAATACAGACTGCGTCTACTCCTTGGGTTAAAATAACGTTGTGCTTGTTAAGATGCCCTTTATAGTAGCGGAGCTCAAAACCATATTCCTTGTTTTTTTCGTTGAAAGACGCTTCATCATAAGGTTTGCTGCCAAAAAGTGCGATAGTGTATGCCATGAGATTTGTTGTTTTTTAAATGTTACATAATTATAGGGAGATAACAAGTGGAAAGTTGATATGGTTCAGTGGCCGGAAGGATTCATAAAATGATAATTATTTCTATTTGTTTCATCAGAAACTATTTGGTGTTTCAATTAAAGTTCTATATTAGGATAACTTTATGCACAAAATTCTTTTTCATGTGCAATATTATTGTACCTTTGCGCCCGAAAACAATTAAAAAAGATTTAGATGAGAAAATTTTCGTTGATTGGCATTGCGATGTTAATCGTTTCAATTCCAACTTTTGCGGGTGGTATCCTAACAAATACAAATCAGCATGTATCTTTTCTTAGAATGTTAGCGCGTGGTGCTTCCATTGATATTGACGGTGTCTATTCTAATCCGGCCGGTTTGGCCTTCTTGCCGGAAGATGGTCTCTATTTGTCTTTGAATGGACAAAGTGCTTATCAGACCCGTAACATAAAAGCGACATTTCCCTTGTTTATTGAAGATGGGAATACACGTTATTATAAAGGAAAAGCTTCTGCTCCTTTCATTCCTAGTTTTCAAGGTGCATATAAAAAAGGAGACTGGACTATTTCCGGTAGCTTTGCTGTTGTAGGTGGTGGCGGTAAGGCATCGTTTGATGATGGTTTGGGTATGTTCGATTCAATGGTGATGGGACAAGTCCATACTATTTCGGGTGGTCAAATCACTCCCAATATGTATTCTATCAATAGTGCAATGGATGGAAGCCAGTTTATTTATGGTGTGCAATTGGGGTTGTCGTATCAAGTTAATGATTGGTTAGGTGTGTTTGCCGGTGGACGTATGAATTATTTTACCGGTGGGTATGAAGGATTTCTGACTGCAACAGCACACAGTAATATTCCTACTTATGGTGGCATGGAATTGGTTGGTATCGATTTAGACTGCGACCAGACCGGCTGGGGATTGACCCCTATCTTGGGAGCTGATGTGAAGTTGGGCAAATGGAATATTGGGTTGAAGTACGAGTTTATGACAAGTCTTAATCTCGAAAATAAAACCAAAAAAGCTGAAGTGCGTGCAATGGGAACTGCTATGGGAGATGAAGGGAATCCTTTGGCTGACTATAAGGATGGTGTGAATACTCCGAGTGATATCCCTGCATTATTGACTGCAGCTGTTGGTTATGAATTCCTTCCTACGCTTCGTGCAACGCTGGAATATCACCATTTTTTTGATAAAGCGGCAGGGATGGCCAATGATAAGCAGAAAGCGTTGAAGCATGGCACACATGAAATCTTGATTGGTGCAGAATGGGATATAGCTAAACAGCTGACCATCAGTGGTGGTTATCAGCGTACAGATTATGGCTTGGCTGATGATTTTCAGAGTGATATAAGTTTTTCATGTGACTCTTATTCACTGGGGTTTGGTGCTGCCATCAAAATGACAAAGCATTTGACTATGAATATAGCCTATTTTTGGACAAACTATGATGATTATACAAAGAAGATAAGTGAAACCACCAAGAATGTTTATAGCCGTACTAATAAAGTGTTTGGTCTTGGTGTTGACTATAAGTTCTGATTTCACAATCCTACCTTTATATATTAAGAAGCCGTCTCAAATATCGATTTGAGGCGGCTTCTTTCTTATTTTATATTGGATTAGAAAGAATACTGTACAAGCAGGTTCATACGGTTGGCATGGTTGGTGGAATTGTCGAAGTTGGTGCGCCAGCCACGCAGATATTCAGCGCCTACCTGCATGTTCGGGGTTACGTTCCAGAATACGTTGGCTACGAAATACTGTCCGTAGCGGTAGGTACTTGGCAGGTCGTTGGGATAACCGTCTTCAGAGTAAAGGCGGGACATGCTGTAAGTGCTTGAAAGGAATACCTTTGGAGAAATGTTATATTGTAGACCTGCATACCAGCCCAGCATGGGCAATGCCTGCATTTTGCCTTCCTTTTCGGGATTGGGGACAATATCGACGTTCAGATTACTGATGTCATTCAGGTATTGCCCGATACCTTTACCATAGTTGATTTGTCCGAATGCCTGCCATTTTTTACCGAGGTTAAAGGTCGTTGAGGCTTGTACACCGTATCCGGTGACGCTGGAAGCCTTGTCCCTTTCCGTGCTGGTATATGTCATGCTGCGGATGATACCTCCTACACGCAGATGACTGCTGCTGTTCCAACTGTATTGTGCCGAAGCTGTGAAGTCCGGCATGCGTTGCTGGGCAATTTCGAATTGGCTGCTTGTTGTGCCGTCAACGGCAGGCGCCTCGATGGAAGCTTGGAAACGAAAGTCTTTCAGCCCTTTATAAGTATATGACAATTGTGTAGCGCGGTAGAACGTGGCACCGTTGGGCCCCTGGAAGTCAATGGTGGAGGGGAGGGCGCCTAAGTCCATGAAACCGCCGTAAGTATATCCCACCGTTATATTTCGGAATGACATATAAGCATTCCGTAGCTGGAATGTTTTGTCTCCTCCTCGGAAATTTCCGGCTGTATAGACTGTGAAGTCACCCAATAGCCGGGTGTGTCCGACTAATTTCAGAAAGATAGTGGCCGTACTGGCATCCATTTGAAATTGATTTTTGATTTTACTACTGCTTGGAATGTTGGCAGGAACAAAGTCAATATCATCCACAATACCTCCAAAATCATACTCGCCGGTGGCACGGACATACCCTCCGATACCCAGGGCGAATTTGCCTTGTTTGTCCATCAATAGGAAGCGGGGAGCTTTCGGGTCATGGATGTAAGGCAATTGTGACTCATTCATGATGCGGATAATCTCGTCGCCCGCTTTGTCGATGGTAACTATGACAATGCCGTTGGGGGCTTCGTCATCGATGATCTCTTTTTTTTGTGCATGGATAGTGGACAAGGGAAGTCCGGCTACGCACAACAGAAACATTGCTTTTAAGATTGTTTTCATTTAAGTTAGGTTTTGATGAATGTGCTTTCAACAACTTAAATGAAAAAAGGTTTTGTAGTCTTGGAGGAGGAAAGGAGGTTATTCCGTCAGTATTCTTGCCTTGAATGAAGATCGTATGCAAAATTACCCTTACCCTAATTTCCGGAATAACCTCCTGAGAATGTGTGTTAAGTTACTTATTTTTTCATGACGGCATTCCACAGCGCTTTGCGTAGAGTTCCCATGGTGTCATCGCCTTCATAATCCCAGAACATCATGCCTTTCATGCCATTTTTTAATATCCATTCACCTTTTGCGGCAATACTGCGGGGATTGTCGTAACCACAGTAGAAACTGCCGTTTTTGGTGACATAGGGGACATTGCCTTCTGTATCCCAATTTTCGATGACATAGCCGTCATCCTTACTCAGGTTGAGAATATCCCGATAATTGATGCTGCCGCCGGCATTGAAATCGGCTCTTCCGTAGAACGGAATTCCCAACACTAATTTGTCGGCAGATACACCTGCATTCAGGTATTCGTCTACGGAACGCTGGCAGTCCCAGTAATTACTAGGCTTGTTCAATGCTGATTGATGCTGGGGGGCACCAACCAGATCATAGGCCATGATATTGACGAAATCTACATACGGGTCTACAGCCTTTACATCAATATATTTATAGCCTTCGCCTTGGGGACGCTTGTCCATGCAATAACCTGCATAGGTCAATAGGGTGGACTGCCCCAACTCTGCACGCAAGTCTTTCATCAATAGGGTGAAGTTCTCCACATCTACCAACTCGTCATAGGCATTGCTGCCGAAAGTCATACCGGGAAATTCCCAGTCAATGTCAATACCGTCTATGCCCTCACTCGAAACAAAGGCTCTGCAGTCTTGTGCGAATTGCTTGCGCATTTCCGGACTCTTCGCCAGGGCGGAGAAACCTCCGTCCTGGGAATTGTCAGAATTGGAAACGCTATTGGTAAAAGAGAGTAATATCTTCACATGTGGATACTGGCTCTTTATTTTCTTTACCTTATCAAAACGGGATTTATCACCTTGCAGGCCAAACTTTTCATAAATTCCGTTTTTAACATATAATTCTGCAAAAGCGTAGTTTATGTGGGTCAGGTATTTGGCATCGGGTATGGATGTGCCATAATAAGTGACGTAGCCCAATGCAACCCGGCCTGCAACCTGCTCGGCCATTTCGGTCTCGTTGTCTTCATTTCCCGGAGCTGGCAGTCCGGGCATGTAGTCGTCATTGTGACATGCGGCTACTAGAAAGACAGTAGCTATTATAAATAGCAGTTTCCTTTTCATAGAGAGTGCATATTATTCAGAATCGGTTTCTGCTTCAGTCTTGAAATAAGCATACCAGCCGCTGTCGTCCCAATCCACACCACCGCTATACTTGCCGGGATGATAGATTGTGATATAGTTCTCATCCAGTGTCAGCAGCCAGAATTTGTTGCTGCCTACGCTTTGTCCGTTGTCGTCATAATTTCCTCCGATGGTGGGGATACTTGTTATCAGTTCACCCAGTACTCCGTCTTCCGGTTTTTCGTGTGTGAAGGAGAAAGTACCTTCTGCCTTCAGGTTTCCGCTGGCATCATAGGTTTTCATCTTGTTTCCGTCGAATTCGAATACCATGGACTGGTCTCCCGCTTCGGCGGCAGTGACATTGGCCCACCAGGCAAAATTTGATTCGGGAGTATAGCCTGCACTGGTATATTTCCAGCCTCCATGAGCCCCCATATTGCAGACGGAACCCCAGCTGACTTCACGGAATTTCCAGGTCTTCTTGGCAGATTTGTCACTCTTGTCGGTTGCACCGGTGAAGTAAGTGGACCAATCGTCGAATACATTGGTCACAGTCACTACAACCGGATCTGTCTTGATAATCTGATTGGCGGAAATGCCCATATAGTAGATGGAATAGTCCGCATTGGACTCCATGATGACCGTAGCGTTGTCCGTGACCAGAGTCTTACTTTGTTTACTTCCTTCGCCCCCCCATTCTATGTGCCATGAACCGCCAATGTCCGGGCGGGAGTTTTTCAGGGCTATATACTGGTCGCCTTCCACTACTCCGTCTTGGTTGGGGAAGGGTTGGGTAATGGATATGGCGGCTTGTAATGCCTCTTTGGTTATGGGTGTACCGGCATCAGTCACATATTTGTCTCGCAAGTCTTCGTCTTCGATAGGATCGCATGCAGTAACGATGAAGGCTGAAGCAAGCATTGCTATCAATATTTTTGTTACTTTCATATTGTCTTTATTTATAGGTTAATACTCTTACATATTGTTCCAATCCGAGAACTGGGCAGATGCATCCCAGCCTGGATTCTGCTCAAGGACTCCATTGGAGATGTCGATTTCGTCTTGCGGAATGGGCCAGTAGCCTTGGGTTGCTTGTAGGCGTTTCTTATAGTCGAATTTTACCATCGGTACCACCGTAGCGGCATTTATTATATTGAACCCGGTCTGTTTGTTGAGTATGTCACCGGCTTCCTCAAGCGAAGGACCCGACCAGCGAAGGATATCCCACCAGCGGATGGACTCGAATGCAAGTTCCCAGCGGCGTTCCTGCTTGATGGCTTCCAGGGAGTAGGCCACCGGAGCCAAGTGGGAGCGGGCACGTACCTTGTTCAGACCCGTAGCGTCTTGTTTCAGCTCGGACTGCATGAGCAGAACGTCGGCAAAACGGATATGAATCAAGTCGGCAATTTGGAGTAGCTGTTGGGATGTCTGCGAAGATATTCCGGGGAACATCTGCTTGCCGAAAGGTTCGATTTTGCCTTCATTGTAGGAATTGATATTGATGTATTTTTTCTGGAAATAGCCGGTTTGTTCATAGTAACGATAGGATACGGTATATTCCGGTTCACCCTCGTCCATGGTGCAGTCCATCAGTACATTGCCGGCAACATTCGGATCAAGTGCTTTGTACGACCATATGGAACCGGTCAGACGGGGATCCTCCTTGTAACCGTCCGTATAGGTCTGCTTGGCGGCCCAGTCTTTCCATTCGTTGACCATAGCCGGAGATACAGGGCCAGCTCCCCAACCGGTGCCGAAGGGATAACTGTCTTTGTTGGAATAGTTGTCGGCAGACGGTGAATAGAATTGCGCGCATGTGTTGGAGAACCAGGTATAGGTCCAGTCGGATTTCAGGTTATGCTTGTTGGCGAATAAAGTTTCGTCGGAACTGTTTCCTTCCCATTTCAGGTTATGGTTGATAACGTATTGGTAACGGAACCCTTCGGTATTGTCTTCGGTAGCATCGTTGGTGTAGGCCCAGATGTTGCGTTGGTCGGACACCAGTTTATGACCGGAGTTGTTTACACAGTCATCTATCCAAGAGATGACTTCCTCTTTGGTAGTTCCGTTGGGGAGCTCGTTTTTTTCGTAGCGTCCGGTATAGAAAAGGAATACACGTGCCATCATGGCTTCGGCAGCATATTTTGTAGCGTGTCCGGTCATGTCTGAGCCTTTCGGATAAATCTTTGCCGGCATCATTTCAATGGCGTTTTTCAAGTCGGCTGCAATCTGGGCGTAGATTTCGTCTACGGATGCACGCGGCAGGTTGGTACTTTCCAGTGTGGTGCGTAAAGGAACTCCGCCAAAAACTTGTGCCAGCTCATAATAAGCCATGGCACGCAGGAAGTAGGACTCACCGAAAAGTCGGTTACGTTCGCTCTCGCTGGACCATGATTTCACATTCTCCATTGTGTTGATGGCATTGTTGGCACGGTTGATAAGGGTGTAGCAACGGTCCCAGATGCCGGCAAATGTATTCAGATTGCCACTGTACATAAGGAAGTTGGTGGCACAGTTGTTGGAGTAGGAGAGGTTGCCTCCCAGACAGTCGTCACCTGCCAACTGGGCAATGTAATACTGGGAAGAGGTTTCAGGACTTTCAAACAACAGATGGGCGTATATGGCCGTCACCATCTCTTGGGCATCCTTTTCTGTCTCCGGGAAGTTGGCGGTTGTCTTTTCGGTCAAAAGTTCCGAATCGAGGAAGTTTTCGCATCCTGAAAGAAGAATCAGTATTGCTGATGCTATGAATAATATCTTTTTCATAATTTCTTCGGTTAATTAGAATTTTACATTTAAGCCTATCATATAGGTACGTGCACTGGGGTAGTAGCCCAGGTCGATGCCTGATGCCCAACCATAATCGTCGCCACCGTAACCGATTTCCGGGTCCATACCGGAATAGCCGGTGAAGGTAAAGAGGTTCTGTGCGGTCAGATACAGGCGCAGCTGTTGTACCGGTAACTTCTTGAATGCTTTCTTGAAGTCGAATCCCACAGTGATGTTCTTTATCTTGAGATAGTCTCCATCTTCGATGTAAATGTCTGATACTCTGTTCCAGTTGGAGCTGGAAGCGCTGGACAGTCTCGGGAACTTGTTGGACGTACCTTCGCCGTGCCAGCGTTGGAATATCTCTGCTGTATAGTTATTCAAGGGTGAGGAGGAGAAGTCACGATAACACTTCAGAATCTGCTGGCCGAATGCGCCGTAAGTAGTGATTGAGAAGTCAATGGCCTTCCAGCTGGCATTCAGGGAAAGTCCCATTGTCAGGTCGGGATTCGGGTTACCTATCATAGTACGGTCATTGGCATCGAGCGTACCGCTATTGTCGGTGTCTGCCCAGATTACGTCACCCGGCTGTGTCTTGTCGCCGTTCAGTTTCGGACCTTTGTAGTTGTCTATCTGTTCCTGGTTCTGGAATATGCCGTTACTCTTGTAGCCGTAGAAGTAGCCGATGGGTTTGCCTACTTCAGCACGGAAGCACTCTTCGGCTCCTTCCCACAGAACGCTGCCGCTACCGTGGATGATTCCGTCTTTGTTGGCAATCTTGGTCACTTCATTCTTGTTGTGAGCAAGGGTCAGGTTGGCTCCATATTGGAAATCCTTTCCGATGTTGTCGTTCCAGTGGAGTCCTACTTCAATACCCGTGTTTTTTACATTACCGCCATTGACGGACACTGCATTGGCACCGAAGGAAGAGAGTACCGGAGCCGTAACCAGCCAGTCTCTGGTATTTTTGTTATACCAGTCGAATTCAAAGCCCAGGCGGTTGTTCAAGAAGCGTGCATCGATACCGAAATTCAATTGCTCCTGTGTTTCCCAGGTAAGGTCCGGGTTGGTCAGTCGGTAGGCGTATGAACCGGTACTGATGAGGTCCATGGAGTCGCCGAACGTATAACCGCCATATCCGTTGTTGGAAGTTATCAGTGAAAGATATTGGAAAGTAGATACATTACAGTTACCGTTTTGCCCCCAGGAAGCGCGTAGCTTTAAGAAGTCCAGCCATTTGATTCCTGACATGAAGGACTCGTTGCTGATAACCCATCCTGCGGATACTGAAGGGAAGTATCCCCAGCGGTGTCCGCGGGCAAAAGTGGAGGAACCGTCCGCACGCATGATGACAGAAGCCATGTATTTCTCCTGATAGTTGTAGTTGACACGTCCGAAGAAGGAGGCGATGGAACCTTCCCCGTTAGGCTTGCCAGTCAAGGAGGACACACTGTTGGCGGTCAATGGAACATTGGACAAATAAGCGTGCTTGAAATCATAGAAGTTTGAGCCTATGGCTGAACCGCTCATTTCTTCTCCCATACCCCATTTTTCAATACTCTGACCTACCAGGACGTCGATGTTGTGGTCATCGATATTGAAGATGTAGTTGGCTGTATTGTCCCATGACCAACGGTTATACATAGACATGGATTGGGTAACCTTGTCTTCTGCGTTGTTGAGTGACGCACTCAGATAATCGAATCTCGGCAAATAGGAACGATAACTGGAGGCTCCCATGATGTAACCGAACTGGCTCTTGATACGCAGGTTCTTGATGGGTTGCAGTTCTGCATAGAAGCTGCTCTGCATGTAATGGGACTTGCTTAGGTTCTGGTTCATATAGTAGTCCAGATAAGCTATCGGGTTTTTATTGGCTCCGTTGGAGATATCCCATTTGTAGTTATCCTTTTCCTGGTCTGCATAGAGGTAGTAGCCCCCGTCTGAATTGTAAGGGTGCATCAACGGGCTCATGATGAGCATATTGTGCACTCCGTTCCAATAAATGCCGCCGGTTCCGAATGAACCTTGCGTTTGCGAATATTTGTAGTTGATGGTTTCGCCTACTTTCAGGAAGTCAAGATTGCCTTTTTTCATGACTACGTGGTCCGAGTTGACGCGGAAGTTGTAGCGGTTCATTTCTGGAAATTCGCCGGGAACTCCCATGGTGGCTTCTTGGTTGGTGTATGAAATACCTATGGCATATCTGGAACGGTCTGTTCCTCCGGTGATGTTGACTGCGTGGTTCTGTACCAATGCATCTTCATTCAGCACTTCCTTCAGCCAGTTTGTCCCTTTCCATGTTCCGTTCTGTATGGCCTGCAAATCCCTTTCCGGAATATAGGTCGCCCAGTTGTACGGACTCAATCCGTCCATTACACGGCCTTCATCCTGCATCATCATGTACTCTTGGGCATTGAGGATAGTAGGGATTTTGTAGAGGTTCTGCACACCGACATAGCCATCGTAACTGACTTCGGCAACGCCGGTTTTACCTCGTTTGGTGGTAATCAGGATAACGCCGTTGGCAGCACGCGCACCATAGATGGCGGCGGAAGCGGCATCCTTCAAGACGTCCAAAGATTCAATGTCACTCGGGTTCAGCCCGTCGATGCTACCGTTGGCAACTCCATCTACCACATAAAGCGGGGAGAAGGTTCCGGTAGTACCGATACCGCGGATATTCACCTTAAAGCCCGAACCCAGGAAGCCGTTGTTTTGCGTGATGTTGACACCCGGTGACTGGCTCTGCAAAGCGCCCAGGGCATCCACAGTGTTCAGCTTGGCTATGTCTTCTCCTTTCACTTGTACAGTGGCGCCGGTGACAAGTTTCTTTTTCTGTACACCGTAACCGACAACAACTACTTCATCCAGTAGTTCGGAATCTTCTGTAAGGGTGATTTTCATGTTGGCATCTGCTTTGGCTTCCTGCGTCTTATAACCGATGTAGGAAATGACCAGGGTGGCACCTCTTTTTACGTTTAGCGAGAATTTACCGTATAAGTCGGTGGTAACTCCATTGGTAGTACCTTTTTCCAAGATACTTGCTCCGATGATAGGCTCTCCATTTTGGTCGACAACAATACCGCGGGCTGTTTGTGCCTGCATCTGTTCTGTCACTCCGAATGAATTTTCCGAGTAGGTCTCTATTGCCATGATTTTGCTGCTTCCTATAAATAGGGAGGCGATGGCAATTGCTGTGAGGATTTTGTTGTTCGATGTTCCTCGTTTACGATTTTCATTCATAATAGATGTTTTTTGTTTAAGCTAATGGATCTCAAAATAAATAGGTTGAATAGAAGATGACACTAATAGTGTCTTGGGGCTTTCGGGTAAATCATAGGCATTCATTGTTTTTCTAAGGTTACTATATATAATATGGTATATTCTTGGTTAATATCAATGTGCTTTCCAGAGCTTCCGGATTGTTGTTATCAAATATAATCCTAATTTTCATTATTTAAAATATAGAATCGTATGTATTAAAATATGTTGTCCATTATTTTATTTGCTTAAGAAATTTGCGTGAATGAAATCTTGTTTGAGAGCAAACTTGGTTGCATGTTTTTGATTTTGTGCTAAAATCAGTTAATATATTGATTTTTATGCTATTGGTTTATGTTTTTTAAAACTATTGTAAATAATATTCTTGGTTTGGGAAATCTTATTTAAGTCTCGTTAACTAAATATGCACTGTCTGTAATTACTTCGAATAAAAAAAAGGAGCTTTGTCTTGCTTGGGATTTAGTTAAAATATATGTTGTTTGTTCATTTGCAAAACTTGTTGTACCTTTGCAACCGGATTTAAAATGTATGATGCCGTGAATAGCGGTCGTGTATTCTAGAACACCACGTAAAAAA
>OGYT01001542.1_pt1 | contig 14720 bp, 14 predicted proteins | sample 1576631 | NCBI WGS metagenome assembly OGYT01 (sample SAMEA3541588, study PRJEB24748) | human gut metagenome | biome: human gut; feature: human-associated habitat; material: faeces | place: China | collected 2012
GGAAGTATGGGTAATTTCCGGATTACCATAACTGGAAGTGTTTGCCTTGTCGAGTCGGCACGGCGGGCACCTCGCAGGTGGTCGCGGAGGCGCTGGGCCTGGCGCTGCCGCATTCCGCGCTGGCGCCGTCCGGGCAGGCGGTGTGGCTGGAGATCGCCCGCCAGTCGGCGCGCGCGGTCAACGAGCTGGATAACCGCGGCATCACCACGCGCGATATCCTCACCGACAAAGCCATCGAAAACGCGATGGTGATCCACGCGGCGTTCGGCGGCTCCACCAACTTACTGCTACACATTCCGGCCATCGCCCACGCGGCGGGCTGCACGATCCCGGACGTTGAGCACTGGACGCGCGTCAACCGTAAAGTGCCGCGCCTGGTGAGCGTGCTGCCCAACGGCCCGGACTATCACCCGACCGTTCGCGCCTTCCTTGCGGGCGGCGTGCCGGAGGTAATGCTCCACCTGCGCGATCTCGGTCTGCTGCACCTGGACGCCATGACCGTCACCGGCCAGACGGTGGGCGAGAACCTCGACTGGTGGCAGGCGTCCGAGCGCCGCAAGCGCTTCCGCCAGTGCCTGCGCGAGCAGGACGGCGTGGATCCGGATGACGTGATCCTGCCGCCGGAGAAGGCAAAAGCGAAAGGGCTGACCTCGACGGTTTGCTTCCCGACGGGCAACATCGCGCCGGAAGGCTCGGTGATCAAGGCCACGGCGATCGACTCGTCGGTCGTCGGTGAAGATGGCGTTTACCGCCACACCGGCCGGGCGAGGGTGTTTGTCTCGGAAGCGCAGGCAATCAAGGCCATTAAGCGGGAAGAAATTGCGCAGGGCGATATCATGGTGGTCATCGGCGGCGGGCCGTCCGGCACCGGCATGGAAGAGACCTATCAGCTCACCTCCGCGCTGAAGCATATTTCGTGGGGCAAGACGGTGTCGTTAATCACCGATGCGCGCTTCTCGGGCGTGTCGACGGGCGCCTGCTTCGGCCACGTGTCGCCGGAGGCGCTGGCGGGCGGGCCGATTGGCAAGCTGCGCGATAATGACATTATAGAGATAGCCGTCGACCGGCTGACGTTAACGGGCTGCGTGAACTTTATCGGCACCGCGGACAACCCGCTGACGCCGGAAGAGGGCGCGCGCGAGCTGGCGCGGCGGCAGACGCACCCGGAGCTGCACGCCCACGACTTTTTGCCGGACGATACCCGGCTGTGGGCTGCACTGCAGTCGGTGAGCGGCGGCACCTGGAAAGGCTGTATTTATGACACCGATAAAATCATTGAGGTAATTAACGCCGGTAAAAAATCGCTCGGCATTTAATTATTTTCAGAGATAAAACCGTCTGCGGGAAATATTCCGCGGACGGCTTTTCTGTTTCTGTTATTTAATAATATAAACAATAGGTTGAGATATATCGTCGGCGTCACAAAAGCAAAATAACGTAATTCAGAAATAAGATATGACCATTGCTGGTTAATTGAACAGCTCATTACACTCCATTAACACGATGTTGTAATTCAGCACACTACATAAGGGTGTAATTCTGATGACGCAATTAACCATGAAAGACAAAATTGGCTACGGGCTGGGTGACACCGCCTGCGGCTTCGTCTGGCAGGCCACGATGTTCCTGCTGGCCTACTTCTACACCGACGTCTTCGGCCTGTCGGCGGGCATTATGGGCACGCTGTTTTTGGTCTCCCGCGTGCTCGACGCCGTCACCGACCCGCTGATGGGACTGCTGGTAGACCGCACCCGCACGCGGCACGGCCAGTTCCGCCCGTTCCTGCTGTGGGGTGCCATCCCGTTTGGCATCGTCTGCGTGCTGACCTTCTACACGCCGGATTTCTCCGCGCAGGGCAAAATCATCTACGCCTGCGTGACCTACATTCTCCTGACTCTGGTCTACACCTTCGTTAACGTGCCCTACTGCGCCATGCCCGGCGTCATCACCGCCGACCCGAAAGAGCGTCACGCCCTGCAGTCCTGGCGCTTCTTCCTGGCTGCGGCGGGCTCGCTCGCCATCAGCGGCATCGCGCTGCCGCTGGTGAGCATCATCGGCAAAGGGGACGAGCAGGTGGGCTACTTCGGCGCCATGTGCGTGCTGGGGCTGAGCGGCGTGGTGCTGCTCTACGTCTGCTTCTTCACGACTAAAGAGCGCTACACCTTTGAGGTTCAGCCGGGCTCGTCGGTGGCGAAAGATCTTAAGCTGCTGCTCGGCAACGGACAATGGCGGATCATGTGCGCGTTCAAGATGATGGCGACCTGCTCCAACGTGGTGCGCGGCGGGGCGACGCTCTACTTCGTGAAATACGTGATGGATCACCCGGAGATGGCGACCCAGTTCTTACTCTACGGCAGCCTCGCCACCATGTTCGGCTCGCTCTGCTCTTCCCGCCTGCTGGGCCGCTTCGACCGCGTCACCGCCTTCAAGTGGATCATCGTCGCCTACTCTCTGATTAGTCTGCTGATTTTCGTCACCCCGGCCGAGCACATCGCGCTGATTTTTGCCCTCAACATTCTGTTCCTGTTCGTCTTCAACACCACCACGCCGCTGCAGTGGCTGATGGCCTCTGACGTAGTGGACTACGAGGAGAGCCGCAGCGGTCGCCGCCTCGACGGGCTGGTGTTCTCCACCTACCTGTTCAGCCTGAAGATTGGCCTGGCGATTGGCGGGGCGGTGGTGGGCTGGATCCTGGCGTACGTCAACTACTCCGCCAGCAGCAGCGTGCAGCCGGTCGAGGTGCTCACCACCATCAAAATTCTTTTCTGCGTGGTGCCGGTGGTGCTCTACGCGGGCATGTTCATCATGCTGTCGTTCTACAAGCTCACCGACGCCCGCGTGGAGGCCATCAGCCAGCAGCTGATCAAACACCGCGCGGCGCAGGGCGAGGCCATTCCCGACGCAGCGACAGCCGCATCCCATTAACCGGAGGCAATATGGAAATCAATAACCCAATTCTGACCGGCTTCAACCCGGACCCGTCCCTGTGCCGCCAGGGCGAGGACTACTACATCGCCACCTCGACCTTCGAGTGGTTCCCGGGCGTGCGCATCTACCACTCCCGCGACCTGAAAAACTGGTCGCTGGTCAGCACCCCGCTGGACCGCGTGTCGATGCTGGACATGAAGGGCAACCCGGACTCCGGCGGCATCTGGGCGCCGTGCCTGAGCTATGCCGACGGTAAATTCTGGCTGCTTTACACCGACGTGAAGATTGTCGACTCGCCGTGGAAAAACGGCCGCAACTTCCTTGTCACCGCGCCCTCCATTGAGGGACCGTGGAGCGAGCCGATCCCGATGGGCAACGGCGGGTTTGACCCGTCCCTGTTCCACGACGACGATGGCCGCAAATACTATATCTACCGCCCGTGGGGGCCGCGCCACCACAGCAACCCACACAACACCATCGTGATGCAGGAGTTTGATCCGCTGACCGGCACGCTCTCGCGCGAGCGCAAAACCCTGTTTACCGGCACGCCGCTCTGCTACACCGAAGGCGCGCACCTGTACCACCACGCGGGATGGTATTACCTGATGGTCGCCGAGGGCGGCACCAGCTACGAGCACGCCGTCGTGGTGCTGCGTTCAAAAAATATCGACGGGCCGTACGAGCTGCACCCGGACGTGACGATGATGACCAGCTGGCACCTGCCGGAGAACCCGCTGCAGAAGAGCGGCCACGGCTCGCTGCTGCAGACCCACACCGGAGAGTGGTACATGGCCTACCTCACCAGCCGCCCGCTGCGCCTGCCCGGCGTGCCGCTGCTGGCCTCCGGCGGACGCGGCTACTGCCCGCTTGGGCGCGAGACCGGCATCGCCCGCATTGAATGGCGCGACGGCTGGCCGTACGTGGAAGGCGGCAAGCACGCGCAGCTGACCGTGCCCGGCCCGCAGATGGCCGAGCAGCCCGCTACCGTTCAGACGACCTGGCGGGACGATTTCGACGCCAGTTCGCTCGACCCGGAACTGCAAACCCTGCGCATCCCGTTCGACGACACTCTCGGCTCACTCACCGCGCGCCCGGGCTATTTACGGCTCTACGGCAACGACTCGCTCAACTCGACCTTTACCCAGTCGACCGTGGCGCGCCGCTGGCAGCACTTCGCCTTCCGTTCAGAAACGCGGATGCAGTTTTCGCCGGTCCACTTCCAGCAGAGCGCGGGGCTGACCTGCTACTACAACAGCAAAAACTGGAGCTACTGCTTTGTGGACTACGAGGAGGGGCAGGGCAGAACGATTAAGGTTATCCAGCTCGACCACAACGTACCGTCATGGCCGCTGCACGAGCAGCCCATTCCGGTGCCGGAGAGCGCGGAGAGCGTCTGGCTGCGGGTGGACGTGGATACGCTGGTCTACCGCTACAGCTACTCGTTCGACGGCGAGACGTGGCACGCCGTGCCGGTGACGTATGAGGCGTGGAAGCTGTCGGACGACTACATCGGCGGGCGCGGCTTCTTCACCGGCGCGTTTGTGGGGCTGCACTGCGAGGACATCAGCGGCGACGGCTGCCACGCGGACTTCGACTATTTCACCTACGAGCCGGCCTAACGGCTCAGGCCGGGTAGCCCAGCGCGCGTGACAGCTGGAGCCCGGCCTGCTGAAGCTGCTCGCGGAAATTAGCCAGCTCCGCATCGTCCACGCGGGAGGTCAGCGTCGACAGGCTCAGGGCGGCAATCACGCGGGACTCATGGTTCCACACCGGCACCGCCACGCAGCGCACGCCCTGCTCGTTCTCTTCGCTGTCCAGGGCGTAGCCTTGCTCGCGGGTCTGCGCCAGGGCGGCCACTAAGGCTTCGCGAGAGGCGAGGGTCGCGGGCGTAAAGGTGGTGTACTGATAGCCCTCCAGCAGGGCGTTCAACTCGGCCTCGCCCAGCCAGGCAATTAGCACCTTGCCGATTGCGGTGGCGTGAACCGGCAGGCGGCGGCCAATGCGCGAATAGGCGATGGCGGCCAGCTTGCCTTCAATTTTCTCAATATAGACCCCTTCACGCCCGTCCAGGATCCCCAGATGGGTGGTCTGCCCGGTCCGCTGGGACAGCTCCGTCAGCCAGCCTTTTGCCTTCTGCCGAATATCGATGGAGCCCACGACAAAATGACCTCGCTCGACCAGCTTCATGCCGAGGCGATACTTACCGTTCTCCGGGTTCTGATCGATATAGCCGTGAAGCTGGAGGGTTTTCAGCAGCGAGTGTAGGGTACTCTTGCTCAGCCCCATCAGTTTGCTGATGTCGGTGATCTTAAGCTCGGTGGCCTGCTCGTTGAACAGGTCGAGGATCTGCAACGCACGTTCAACAGACTGAATAATCGGCATAATGCTGGCATGTCCACGCTGGAATTAAGGCGAAAACGTACCTTTTTCGGGGTGAAAAATCAATGAAATGGCGCCGATGTTCTCCCTCTGCCCGTGGGAGAGGGGCTGCCTGATTTGCCCGGCGGCGCTACGCTTGCACGGGCCTACGGGTTGTGTAGGCCGGGTAAGCGCAGTGCCACCCGGCAACAAAGGCGGCTACATTATTGTTAGCGGGGGGCATCAATTGTTATCCCGGGCGGCAACAGACTGGATTTTCCAGACCCCATCTTCTTTAACCATGCAATCAATGACTGTGTGCTGGGTCTTTTTGCCAAACGTGATATTCACGTTTACACAGACCGGGTCTGAAACATACGAATCAATAGCCACATTCTCAGCCCAGTCCTCGCCGATATACTGCGATTTCATAAAAAAATCAGCCTCGTAAAATTCAGCGTCGGCATAACGGGGATCGTCTGCATGACGTAATTTTTTCATGGTGCTGGCCGTAACGAACTTATCGATTTCATTTCCCTCTTGGATGGGATAACGATCGTTGTTCACCTGTTTGACGTACCAGCGATTGAATTCAAGGGCGCGCTGCATCGGTATCTGAAAATCTTCGGCCCCCAATGCGGCTGTGCTGAATAACACAATTAAGATGAGCTTATTCATATTAATAATGCCTGTATAAGGTTACGGCTGGCTGGAGTTGGCGATAGGTTGGCCCCGGGTACAGTGTTCTCTGTTTAAAATCTGAATACCAGGTTCCAGCGCCATCATAAATACAGACATGCCCGTACTGATTCGGGCCGGGCAAGGCATCAATCACCGCGATATCCCCCTCTATGGGGGTGCCATAGACTTTTGTGAACCCTGCTTTTTCAAGAGAACGCCAGAAATCCTTAGCGTTTGCCCCTTCGATTTTAAGCCCTCCGGCTCGAATGGCGGCGGCGATTGCTCGAGCGCAATAGTGTCCAGTATGGGTTAGTGCGTGGCTACGGGCGTATGACACAGCTTCATGTTTATTCCATGACATAAACAATCCTTATTAATGAAATGCAGCAATAAGGAAATATTACGCCGATAATATAAGGTGTTTTGTAATTGATAATGACCTGATATTAACCATTATCTACTCAGTAAATAATGGTTAATAAAAAGATAAATACCTATTATGGTTAATGCGTATCTGAGAAAGCGTCAGTAAAATGAATTTTTCTGCCTGACGATAACGCTGTTGTCATTTTTAGTGTTTTCTCCCTCTCCCTGTGGGAGAGGGCCGGGGTGAGGGCACCAGACCGCAGAGGAGTCAATCACTCCCCAAGCGTCGCCACCATCACTGCCTTAATCGTATGCATCCGGTTTTCCGCCTGGTCAAACACGATGCTCGCCGCCGACTCAAACACCTCGTCCGTCACCTCCATCCCGCCGTGCAGATCGAACTCCTTCGCCATCTGCTTGCCGAGCGTGGTCTGGTCGTCATGGAACGCCGGCAGACAGTGCAGGAACTTCACGTTCGGGTTGCCGGTAAGCGCCATCATCTGCGCGTTCACCTGATACCCGCGCAGCAGCGCAATCCGCTCCGCCCACTTCTCTTTGGCTTCGCCCATCGACACCCAGACGTCGGTATAGATGAAGTCCGCGCCCTTCACGCCCGCCGCCACGTCTTCCGTCAGCGTGATTTTCCCGCCGTGCTTCTCCGCCAGCGCGCTGCACTCCGCCACCAGGCTCTCTTCCGGCCAGCAGGCCTTCGGAGCCACCAGGCGCAGATCCAGCCCGGTCAGCGCCGCCGCTTCCAGCATCGAGTTGCCCATGTTGTTGCGCGCATCGCCCGCGTAGACCAGCGTCATCTCGTTAAACGCCTTGCCCGGCAGGTGCTCCTGCATGGTCAGCAGATCCGCCAGCAGCTGCGTCGGGTGGAACTCGTTGGTCAGCCCGTTCCACACCGGCACGCCCGCGTACTGCGCCAGCGTCTCGACCACTTCCTGGCCGTGGCCGCGATACTGAATGCCGTCGTACATCCGCCCGAGCACGCGCGCAGTATCCTTAATTGACTCTTTATGCCCAATCTGGCTGCCGCTCGGCCCTAAATAGGTGACGCGCGCGCCCTGGTCAAATGCGGCAACTTCGAAAGAGCAACGGGTACGGGTCGAGTCTTTTTCGAAGATGAGCGCGATGTTTTTACCGGTAAGCTTTTGTACTTCCTTGCCCTTTTTCTTATCGGCTTTGAGCTGTGCGGCAAGGGTCAGCAGAGAAGTGAACTGTGCAGGGGTAAAGTCGAGTAATTTCAGAAAGTGTTTCTTGTATAAATCGGACATTTTATCCTCACATGGCGAGCGCCACTTATTGAATTAAAATTCACTTTATATGTGTAATTATTCATTTGCAACCCCGTTTCACAAATCTTTCCAACAAAGGTGGAGGCAAACCCGTCCGTGTGTGAAAATAGAAGTATCTGCCGCACTTTAAAGAGGATTGAGCCATGGCAAACCCGGAATTACTGGAAGAGCAACGCGAAGAGACGCGTCTGATTATTGAAGAGCTGCTGGAAGACGGTAGCGATCCGGACGCGCTGTACACCATCGAGCACCATTTCTCTGCGGATGATTTCGACGCGCTGGAAAAAATGGCCGTGGAAGCCTTCAAGCTGGGTTACGAAGTGACCGAGCCGGAAGAGCTGGAAGTGGAAGAGGGCGACACCGTCATCTGCTGCGACATCCTGAGTGAAGGCGCGCTGAAGGCGGAGCTGATCGACGCGCAGGTAGAACAGCTGATGAACCTGGCCGAGAAGTTTGACGTGGAATACGACGGCTGGGGAACCTACTTCGAAGATCCGAACGGTGAAGACGGCGAAGAAGGCGACGACGAAGATTACGTCGACGAAGACGACGACGGCGTGCGTCACTAAGTGATTCAGGCGGTGGCGCGCGCCACCGCTTTTTCAAGGCAGAACCATGGATTACCCGCAGATACTCGCCCCCGTACTCAACTTCCTCCAGTGCCCGACCCCGCAAGCATGGATTGATAAAGCCCGCGACCCGGCGAACCTGCCGCTGCTGCTCACCGACCACATGGTGTGCGAGCTCAAGGCCGCCCAGACCGCGCTGCTGCTGGTGCGTAAATACGTCGCCGACGAAAGCGGTGCCGACGCGCTGCTCGACTGGCTCAAGCCCTACGAACAGTTCACCTTCCGCGACGGCCCGGAGCCGGACTTCATCGCCCTGCACAAGAAGATTGGCAAAAGCGTGATGCCCAAAACCGACGACCCGTGGGGCCAGGCGCTTATCGACAGCATGGTGCTGCTGATCAAAGAGGAGCTGCATCACTTCTGGCAGGTGCGCGAGGCGATGCTGGCCCGCGACATTCCGTACGTCAAAATCACCGCCAGCCGCTACGCCAAAGGGATGCTGAAGGAAGTACGCACCCACGAGCCGCTGACGCTGATCGACAAGCTCATCTGCGGCGCCTACATCGAAGCCCGCTCCTGCGAACGCTTCGCCGCGCTGGCCCCGTTCCTCGACGACGACCTGCAGAAGTTCTATCTCTCGCTGCTGCGCTCGGAAGCGCGCCACTATCAGGACTACCTGACGCTGGCCCGGCAGGTGAGCGACGACGATATCTCACCGCGCATACAGCTTTTTGGCGAAATTGAAGCCACACTTATCTCGACACCGGACCACGAGTTTCGCTTCCACAGCGGCGTGCCGGTGTAAACCGGCATAGCGAAAGGATAAGGATGCGAGATGAATAAAACGTGGACCCGTATTGTGATTGTCGTCATTGCGGCTGCCGCCGTGGCGTTCTGGGTGTTTTTCGACAGGCAGCGCGCCCCGGAACGGCAGATGGATAACGCCCTTAACGCGATGCCCGCCTGGCAGGTGATTAAGGAGCAGGAGCCCGCGCTGCATCAGCGCATCCTCGACCAGATGGCCGCCCTGCAAAAAGCGGGCGAGCCGGAGCAGCAGATTATCGACACCATCCAGCCGCAGATCCTGCATCTGCAGATGTCGCGCCTGCAAAACGCCCCGGACGCCAACGTGGTGAATTACATGACCATCAACATGGAGCAGACCGCCGCCATCCAGAAGGTGAGCGACGACGCCTGCTTCCGCTTCCTCTACCCGACGGTGAAGGGCGGCGTGAACCCGATGCGCATGCTGGATAAAGACCTGATGGCGCGGCGCATGCAGGCCGACGCCGACATGATGCGCGCGGCCTACGGCAAAAAACGCCACACCGTGACCCCCGCCGAACGCGAGGCGGCTGTCGAGGACGTGCGGCCGATTATGAAGGCGCTTGCCGATAAGTACGGCGAGGACATCCAGCTGCTGCAGATGCCGGAGAAGGCGGCGGGCAAAGAGAAGCTCTCCTGCAATATGGTGCAGGAGATGTGGGCGAAGGTGCTGGCGCTGCCGGAGCAGAAGGCGGCAGGGGTGATTCGACTGGCGGTGTCTGAGCTGGAGTGACGAAGGACGCTGGTTTTTTGGGCACTTAGCGCGGGTTTAGCGCGTCGTCGCTTGCATGGCGGCGCGCGACAGGTATAATCCACAACGTTTCCGCATCCCCTTCAGTGCCGAAGTGGCGAAATCGGTAGACGCAGTTGATTCAAAATCAACCGTAGAAATACGTGCCGGTTCGAGTCCGGCCTTCGGCACCAAGTGATGCAATAATTAGCTACCTAAGGGTGGCTTTTTTTGTGTCCATTTTCGTCCAGATTCGTCCATATCCATCTGTAATTCAAAGATAATTTATTTTTCGTCAATAACCATATTTGTTTTGTGGTCTTTCCGTGTTGGTCGTTTTTCATCCATTGACATCCACGCGATTTGGGGGCCAAATTGGGGGCTTAGACGTAGTTCGATAATAGTGAGGCCCCCAAATGGCACTAACAGATCGCGCTATAGTCCACGCCAAGCCTTGTGGCAAGCCGTATAAGCTCAGTGACTCGCATGGACTTTACCTGCTGGTTAACCCTAACGGTTCAAAACGCTGGTACATCAAGTACCGCTTTGTAAACAAAGAGAAAAAGCTCGCTTTAGGCCCTTATCCGCTTTTGACGCTTGCACAGGCAAGACGTATGCGTGAAGAGGCCCAATTACTGCTGATTTCCGGCATCGATCCGAGCGCACACCGAAAGGCTGAACGCCTTGCTATAACGCCAGAACATACGTTTGAGTCTGTGGCACGCGAATGGGTCACCAGTAACGTGAACTGGTCGTCGGAACATAAGAAGCGGGTGCTGCGTTATTTCGAGCTTTATGTGTTCCCCACGAACGGCAGCTGTGACATCACCAAAATGAAGGTTAAAGACCTGCTGGTACACATCAAAGAGGTGGAGAAAGCGGGCAAGCTGGATGTTGCTTCCCGGCTTCAGCAGCGCACTGCCTGCGTGATGCGCTACGCCGTCCAGAACGGCATTATCGATCATAACCCCGCATCGGATTTAACCGGCGCGGTCTCTACGCCCAAAGTTCGTCACCACCCGGCGCTGGATCTGAATCTTATCCCTGATTTCCTGGAAAGAATCGACGATTACAAAGGCCGTCAACTGACTCAACTGGCGGTAAAACTGGCTCTGCTGCTGTTTATCCGTTCCAGCGAACTGCGCTTTGCCCGCTGGGATGAGATTGATCTGCGTAACGCCATGTGGACAATCCCCGCCGAGCGTGAGCCGATCCCCGGCGTTAAATATTCAGCGCGTGGGGCGAAGATGCACTCCCCACACTTGGTCCCATTGTCACGTCAGGCCATCGAACTGCTGCACGAGGTGCGGCAGCATTGCCGACCGGGAACTGAACTGGTATTCCCCGGCGATCATAACTACCGCAAACCGATGAGCGAAAACACCATCAACAAAGCGCTGCGGGTGATGGGCTACGACACCCAGAAAGACGTCTGCGGTCACGGTTTTCGCACTATGGCCTGTAGCGCGCTGGTGGAGTCGGGCCTGTGGTCAAGCGACGCGGTAGAGCGCCAGATGAGCCATCAGGAGCGCAAGCGCGTGCGGGCGGCGTATATCCACAAGGCGCAGCATCTCGAAGAACGTCGGGAGATGATGCAGTGGTGGGCGGATTATCTGGATGCAAACCGGTTCAGGCATGTTGTGCCGTATGGCTTCAAAAAGTCGCCGGGAGGCGCACTCGACCATATGAGTTTCCAGGAGCGCAATGACCGGCAGCTAGAGGAACTGAAAGCCAGAATACTGGCTGACTCGGAATGGCTGACGGCGTCTGAATTATCCGCAAAAGCGGGCTTTCGTTCCGCCGATCCTGATGCTGGCCCGAAAGGCTGGAAAGCCGCCGGGAAGATATTCTCGCTGAAGGTCGATGGTGAGGATTTGTACCCGGATTATGTTCTGGATGAGAAAATGCGGCCCCTCAAGGTTGTCAGGCTAATTCTCTCGCTGTTCAAAGAACGTAAGACCCCGTGGGGGCTAGCAATCTGGTTTGGCTCGGCTAATCGCAGGTTGAGAGGAGGGAAGCCGAAAGATCTGCTGATTTCAAAGTCAGAGTTGGTTCTGATGGCGGCGCAGGATGAGGTGGAGTCGGGGGAGTAGGAGAACCGCTGTTGTGTGTCATACCCAATGCAGGAGTATTTATTTTTGGAGGGTAATTAACTCGATGTTAGTTACGTATACTTAAGACAATTAACTGAAAAGTGTGACGAGCTGCATGAGTGGGGAGTGGAAGTTCGGACGTTTTACTATATATCGAGATATCTCGAGCAATCAGAAGTCAGTCATTTCAGATTGGTTGCATCAGGCAATCGACAGACTTTTCTGCAAATTCTGAAAGGGGTATTGAATATTGCGTAATTTATATTTAAGAAAAATTTGGTCCTGTCCTCGATTTTGTTACGTATGTTCTCGAACAATATAATTTAGATCTGATTGAGGCATTACTGCCAAAGCCTACCTTGCGCACTAACTATTTCTTTATTAATGATGCAGACTAATTGATAACTAGTCTGCATTTTACTCAGTAAAAAAATGGCTAAGATTAATTTATTCAATGTGAAGAGTGAAATGACTCCATTTTTTTAACTTCAAGTCCCTTAGTTGTTATTCTATAACACTCATTCTTTGATTTACGGAGATATAAAAATGAATCTTTTTTATCATTGCAGTCTGTTCTATAGAAAGCATCAAGTAAAAGAAATGATCTCTGATGTTCAGGTATGATTCCAATTGAAAATGAACCGATATATATCAATGCTGAAGCTATAGATAATAAATCTGTGATTTTCATATAGTTATTCGTGGTTGTCAGAGCCTTTTTAAACCACATACTTAATAATGATTTCATTTTCTTTATATCAAAGGGCATCTCTTTGAAAATAATAAAGATATTGTTATTGGCGTTATTGATGTTTTTTAACAACATCATAAAGCCATAAGGTAATATTAGGATTAACCCCATGGTAAGAACGAAGTTAATGCCATGTTGGCCGTGTATATAGTTTTTAAGCAGATAGCAAAGAGGTATGGCTATGATAGCTGCATAGAAAGATTGGTAGGCTGTAACTCTTCCTATATACATATATATGAATATACACAATCCATAAATGAATAAACATAGAGGAATTGCTATAGCGAAAGCATAGCCATAAACTGAGTAGTTTAAATATTCTACTTCAATATCATAGTCAAAGTTAAGTCTATGTTTTGAGTACCATAAGCAAAGTGAAAAAACACACACAGTGGAAATCCATTTTATTATGCCGTTTCCAACTAATTTATTAACTTCCATTTTTTTATTTTGATAAGCGCAAAAAAGGAAAGTTATAGATATCAATATGCTAAGGATTGAAAAAAAACTATCTTTATTAAAGAAGGAGAAATTCAAGGTAACTATAATTACTCCTATTAAATAGATTGAAGACGCTATGTTAAACTTTATGTTCGGAAAGTGTTCTTTGATTTGATGCATTTGGAGTCCATTATTTCAATGTAAGTGTTAAATCCTAAATCGTTGTATAATAGTAACACATAAGCATTTTGGAATCTTTATGACCTGTAACTTTTGTCAACGTTTAAATGTAGAATGTTTTAGTAAATTGAGATTTAACTTTATGTTGAACGCCATGAAATACTGACTTTTTGAGACAAGTAACATCATCAAGTGACATGATTCTGGCACAATATTCGTAACCAGTAAGCACACACTCTGAATCACTTAGAAGTGTAACTCTCAGGGTTAGAATGACTATAACTGGCATAAAGCGGTCTAAAGAAGACAGACAGATAGAATCTGCTATGAGTGAGAAACAAATTCCTCTTCTAAGAAATACTGACTTACTTTCTATTAAGTCGTTTCCTTCATCCCATTCATAATTTTAAAAAATGAATTTTATCATCATATTGCCGGAGCATGTCGATAGGGGATCTAGCGGTCAATCACAGTTTTCTGCACAGTGCTATTAACGATGTCTTTTGCGTTGATTCAGCGAGATGTGGGTACGACAGTGAAATTGTGCAAAAGAAAAATGTTACCACCTATCAAGGATTAGATTTTTTATCCTCCATAGAGGATAGATTTAAAATATCCCCTAAAGCGGATATGCTCAGAATATCTGTCATGGGGGATAAAATGAACGTAACTTCACCCAAAATTCTGGCTCAGGCAGTGAGGAATGCTCGCAAGCAACGTAAGCTGACTCAACGCGAAACTGCAGAAAGTATAGGAATGAAACAATCAACGGTTTCAGAGTTTGAGAATCATCCTGAGGGGACCTGCATAGGTACGCTCTTTAAGCTGCTTGCCGCTCTGGACCTTAAGCTTCAGGCCGTAAGCCGTAGGGGCGAACATAAATCGTCTGATAGCTGGGACCAGGAGTGGTGAACTGTGGAACCAATAAGCTTTACTGATTCAATTCCTGCACCAACCTGGTATTGATATACAGCTTGTCGCGACCAACGCTCATTTCTTCCAGCACGCCTATCTCGACTAACTGTTTGAGATACGCTGATGCCGTCTGGCGTTTAGCGATACCTCGTTCAACAAGGTTATCGATCCGGCAATACGGTTGCGCATAGAGCACTTGGATGAGTTCATAGGTATAAATTTTTGGTAGCTTCTCACGTACATACTCGGTCGTTTCTGCCATCAATGCCCGAACAACCGCAATCTTGTCAGTCGTCCATCGGGACGTGTTTTCTACGGCCTCCAGCATAAATAATATCCACGATTCCCAGTCTCCTTCTTCTGTTACCCTACGCAAGAGCATGTAGTAATCACTACGTCTCTCCAGAATAAAGCGGGACAGGTACAGGATAGGCAGTGAAAGTAATTCATTTTGAATCAGGTAAAGAATATTCAGGATACGACCTGTTCGTCCATTCCCGTCCGGAAAAGGGTGGATGCACTCAAATTGATTGATCTTGACCCGCCATTTCCGGACAGCTTTTGTATCTTAAGTTAACGATGCCC
>OGYT01001545.1_pt1 | contig 14689 bp, 21 predicted proteins | sample 1576631 | NCBI WGS metagenome assembly OGYT01 (sample SAMEA3541588, study PRJEB24748) | human gut metagenome | biome: human gut; feature: human-associated habitat; material: faeces | place: China | collected 2012
TCGCAAGCAGGTAAACACAGGTTATTCCTTAATATCCTTTTGTTTGGGAAACTCCAGATTCCCATTTTGAAATAGCAGTTCTAGAAACAAATAATGCCTCGGCTAATTCTTCTTGTGTCAAACCTCGGATTTTTCTTAATTCCTGAAGTTTTTCATGAAATTCCAAAATCTGCACCTCCCATTCCAATTCTATTTTTCCTTTATTACCAACATAACTGTCGCTTTATAAATCAAAACCAATCCGGTACTTAGTAGTACACCGCCTACGATATCCGTGAACCAATGCACTCCGGCAATCAATCTCCCAATCACCATGAATCCCGAAAAAGCTAGTGATACAATTGTTATGATTCTTTTCGCCACATCACCAGACAACCTGCGCTGGATTTGTTCAATAAAAACTGGCATCACACTCAATACCAATAATGTAGTTGAAGATGGATAAGATGCCTCCATTCTTCCTTCTATTAAAATTGGTCTGTAATTGATTGGTATAATTTCGAAAATCACATATGCCAAGATCACAACAGCAAAATATACCCCTAAGATCATAATATCTGCATCAACCTTGAAAATACTTCTTCTTTTAATCAACTGAATCAACCCAACACCCGCGAAAACCAAACATACAACGATAGGTACCAGGCCCATCCAATCAGTAATTGTATAAATCACCTTATTCACCCCTATCAAATGGTGAAACCAGCAATTGAATGTTGCAAATCCAATACTGGTTTCATTTTGACCAACAGATTGCACATCCACCATCTGAATCAGCGCTGTCCATAACACAAACATTGCAAGGAATACACTTCCAAGTAATAAACATCTTTTTTCGTTCTTTTTCATCATTTTACATCCTTTCTGATTTGGTTTGTCTTTCTAACACCTTCACCTTATCCAAAAGCATAAAACAATGAAAGAAACGTTCTTTCACATATGTGACACGATTCGTGTCACTCCCTCAAATGCTTATTTTTCAATATATTCTTCTGATTTTCTATCGCTGCAAATTCAAATATGTTGCTTACATTATACTTCATCAAAAAAAGAAATGGAAGTTTTTTGTGCTAGAGTTTCTGCTTACATCTTGTAACGCACATTTCCACAAATTCTATTTTACCTTTCCTTGTATCACATTACTTATAGAGCATTCACCTAATTCTCAAAGGCCTGCCAAAGCTATTTTCTCTCTTCGCCTATATAAATCTATTCTCTCTGATTTACAATTCCAAAAAACAATGTCTAGACTTTGCTTTTTTAGCATAAATTTTATTTCTTCATCCCTTTATCTCCCCTCTCTATCTATACGTCTCTTCTTGATTTTTTGCTTTGCATTTGCCTGTTCCAAATGCTTTGCCACTTCTATCGCTTCCTTGACCTTATTTTTTCCCAAAACAGCTACAACCCGATCCATATCATATGCCACATTTAACAAAGCTACATTTTCTTCCTTTATAACAGATACTTCCTCTCGCAACCGATCCACACGATTTTCAAGATCTATGTTTCGATCTGATAGCTTTTGATTTTTGCTTTTCAGTTCTAAATATTTGCTATATAATGCCTGTATCATGTTCGCAACTTTTTTCACCAAAGGAAATATTCTCTTCCGATAAGATTTTGCTGACTCTAAAGTTCCGGCTTCTGGCAGCCATTCTTCCGGATAATATCCATACTCACGTGCATGAGAATCAACAAGTCCAGCTTTTGAATTTAGTGCAGAAAATCGTTTCTCTAACACTTCTGTCTTTTTAATTACCGCATCTCTCTCTTTTTCTACCTGTTCTTTTTCCTTTTGGATCTCATCCACACATTCACTGATATCATGCAAATCATGTTCCAATAAATTCTTATGTTCCGTTAATTTTTCTACTTCCTGTTCTCGAATCTTTTTCTTGTAATCCAATACAGAAAGATGTGGTTCATGAGTTCCTTTCTGATCCCATTCTATCTCATTTTCTCTCATGACCACGGCTAATTTTTCCTTTTCTGATTGTACCCATTGATTTAGCTCCGTCTCACTTCTGGAACCACCTTTAAATCCTAATGACGATAAGGCTTGTTTTAAAGATACTCTTGTATCAAGTCCTCGCTTACTTCCTGTAACATAGGGAATAAAATCAATATGTAAATGCGGTGTTGCTTCGTCTAAATGCAGATGAGCAGCAAATACTCGCAACGTAGGATTCCGTTCTTGAAATCCTTTCATGTATTCATCTAATATCTTTGCAGCAAGTTGTCCTTCCATCGTTTCTGATCCCATATTGTCTTTATCACCGATCTGAAGGATAACCTCATGAAATAATTTTTCTTGTTTCCCGGAACGTATCTTTTCGTAGTAATCATCGATCTTACGATCTTTTCGAGTCTGTTTATCATTGTAACGCTTCAAGGCGTCGTCAAATAATTCATGATATACGTCTTTGATATCTTCATTACAATATTCAACATTCCAATGAGTTCTGTTCGGATCCGTATTCTTTGCATGAAATTTTCTACTATTATGGTTCAGGGAGCCTTTCCCTGTCATAAAACTAATCGTCCTCTTCAATAAATCTCCTTTCATTCATTTTAAAACGCCAGATATGGCGATTATGTTTTGTTACTTTTGTCAAAAGTAACGCAAAAGCACTTTCGACAGCCTGACGTCCATCAAAAGTACCCTTGCGCCCTGCCGGGAGCTTTCAAATCAGCCAGCACTGTATCGGCTACACCCTACAGCAATTCTCCTTGTTTGGTATCATACAGGTGCGTGCCACGCTCCTGTTCTATATTCCCCAAACAAACATCACCACCGATAACTGGCTGACACTCCACGCTTATCTAAATATTCCTGTCGTGCTTTCTCCTGCTCTTCCTCAGAAGGAGCCGTCTTATACTTCGTATAGAGTTCATGTCTGACTAATGCATCCAATTTTTCTTCCAAGCCATTTCGAATATCTTCTTCATACTGATCATCTGAACCCAGATGATAAAAGATCAATTTTCGAAACAGTTCATAATCAATCTGTACTTTTTTCATCACTTCACTCCTTTTTAATCAAGGTGGCAAGATTCCCTATTCTTTAAGATATGGTAATCTTGCCATCTTCCTTTACTCTTCTTGTAACATCCAGAACCATTTATTCCCTATCTTCACAGAATCAATCTGTAATTCCTTCTTCGCATTCCAAAGTGTTTTCTTTTTAATTCCTCGTTCTTCTGCTTCTTCCGCTATTTTTGCCTGTTCCATTGATCCATTTGCTAAGATCTCTTTTAAAAATTCTTTCGCACTTCGGATCTTTTGCCCTCGCCCATCACCAGACAATAAGTCCTCTGCACTGATGTCATATTTTCCAATCCAATGAAATCCTTTTTCTTTGTCTAATCGAAAGGCGATAGCATCTCCTTCCGGAGCAAGAGAACTCTTTACATGACAGATCACTCGGATTTCCGGTTCATCTTTCACTCTTCCAACAATCAACACGCTTCTTGCTGCCGCTTGAAAGTCAATAGAACCCAATCCACGATAGGATGATTTTCCATTACTATTTTTATTCATATGACCGATCAGAATAATGGCACATTGATATTTTTCTGCTAATACAGAGATTCTTTTCATCAATGGGCGAATCTCATTTGCCCTATGCATATCAACACCAGCCCCTAGAAAGCCTTGAATTGGATCTAATACTACAAGTCTTGCTTTCGTCTGTATGATCGCTTCTTCCAGCCTTGCATCTACCATTGTTAATGGCTGATCCTGATCATCAATTACCAAGACTCTGGAACAATCTGCCCCTGCCGCTAACAATCTTGGTTTGATCGTATCGCCCAGTCCATCTTCAGCTGTTTGATAAATCACATTGATTGGCTCTACACCTGTCTCTTCAGATTTTCCTTCGCTTGTCTCACTTAATATTGCTTCTCCTTTTGTTAATTTTGCTATGATCTGCAACACCACAGTAGTCTTCCCCTCTCCAGGATCTCCCTGAATAATGGTGACCTTCCCATATGGTATGAAGGGATAAAAGAGCCATTCGATTTCTTCCACTTCAACCTGATCCATGTGGATCAATTTCAGGCATGGTTCTGCCTTTTTTACTTCTCTATAATTATCTTCCATTTCCACCTCCTGCCCAACCGGGCAAGTCCCTGGCAAACAGAATTTAACAATTGTTGCAACAACAATTTTGTGATATACTCAAGTTGTTAAGGTGATATATCAGTTATTCTGATGATCAGGGAACTTGCTCAGATTATTTCTGGGCTTTTTCTTTTTTCCTTCTTTCATAGTTTCTTTCTTCTGCAAATGCATTTAATATCTCCAACATTGTTCGAATAGGTGTAAACAACTCTTCATCGGCATCCTCTAATGTAGTTAACCTTTTTACTTCCTCTTCAATCCCTCGAAGCTGTTTTCTAAACTGTACTAACATCAACGGATTTCCTACTACTGTGACTTTTTGATGTAAAACACTTTCAATGATATATTCTTGTCTCGTCTGGTATCCACAAAGCTTTACTCTTAAATTCAGCTCTTCATTTTCTTCCGGAGACATTCGAAATGCTATGGTTACATTACGCCACCGATTCTTGTTATCCCTATTTTTTTCACTCATCCAGATATTCCTCTCTTTCCTGATTTAGATTTTCCGCCATTTCTGTTTGGATTGTCGGGAATAAATGCGCATATCGATATGTGATTTCCACACTTTCATGCCCTACCCTTTCTCCAATTGCCACCGCAGAATATCCCATATTAATCAACAATGACACGTGAGAATGTCGTAAATCATGGATTCGTATTCTCTTCACTCCTGACAACTTCACACCACGATCCATTTCATGATGAAGATAGCTTTTTGAAATTTGGAATATCCTGTCATTTTCATTTAAACCATACAGCATTCCTATATACGCTTCTAATTCTTCGCTTAAAAATTCCGGCATGGTGATTATGCGATTACTCTTCACAGTCTTAGGATCCGTAATAATATCCTTCCCCTCTAATCTTTGATAAGACTTATTGATCCGGATAGTACAAGCCTGAAAATCGAAATCTGCCGGTGTCAGTGCTAACAACTCTCCCATACGCACTCCACACCAATATAAGATTTCAAATGCATAAAAGGAGATTGGCTTATCCGCCACCGCTTCAATGAACTTCATATACTCTTCTTTTGTCCAGAAAAGCATCTCTTTTGTTCTTTCTTTTCCCATAGATCCTGCCTTGCGTGCAGCATTGCTTTTCAAATCATAGAAATTAACTGCATGATTCAAAATTGCACTCAGCTGATTATGGATGGTCTTTAGATAGACCTGTGAATAGCCTTCTCCTTGTTTATTCCGATAGTTCATCATGGTGTTCTGCCATTGCCGAATATCGGAAGGTTTTATTTCCTGCAACTTCTTTTTCGAAAAATATGGGAGAATCTTTTTTTCTACAATATGCTTTTTCGTCAGCCAGGTATTATATTTGATTCTGGATTTGATATCATTCAGATAAAGATCTACAAAATCTTCAAAATACATATCCAGACTCAAATTCTCCTTTAATTTAAACGCTCTTTCCCATTCCTGGGCATCACATTTACGTTTAAATCCCCTTTTCGTCTTCTGCTTTCTTACGCCAGTCCAGTCCTTATAATAGGTTCTTACCTCGTAAGTATTTGACTTTTGGTTTTTGATTACTGTCAAAACATCACCTCCTGCTATTTCATTTCGTTCATACCGTAAACTCGTTCTTCAAAATATTTACGGCTGATTTTTCCTTTGACAACAACGAAACCTTTTTGTTCCAATTCCGCATTTAACTGACGGATCAAACGATACGCATAGGAATCAGATACTTCTAATTCTTTCGCTACTTCTTTTGCTGATATAAATAATTTACTAGCCATCTATATCCCTCCTTTCTTTTTCAGTTCATTATCGAACGGTGTATATGCATCATAACATTTCATTCCCGTACTGTCAATAGAATAATTTCAAAAATGAACGGTTTATTTTTATATTTCATTTTTGAACTGTTTATGCTATACTTTTAAGTAACAATCAGCAAAGGAGTGTTTTCCTATGACAGTAGGTGAGAAAATAAGAAAATTCCGGATCAATCAAGGATATACACAGAAAGAATTGGCAATCATGTCCGGATTGAGCGAATCGGCAATTAGAAATTATGAACTTGGGAATCGTTTTCCATCATCAGAACAATTGGAAAAAATAGCAAACTCATTAAAGATCAGTCCATACGCCATGTCTGATCCAAACTTTGATACTTATGTTAGTGTCATGCACGCATTATTTGCTTTAGAGGATCAATATGGTCTGCACGCCTACCGGGATGAATCCGGCGTACCACAACTCATGTTTAAAGACAAAGGACACGATTCTTTAAATATGCTGGATCATATTGGGGCATGGGCTGATATGTACCAGAAATTCAGAAATGAAGAGATTACAGAAAAAGAATATTTAGACTGGAAGAGCCAATTCCCAACTAAATAAGAAGAAATCATTTACAATAATATTAAAAAAGTATTGTCATTTGATTGTCAACGGACATAGAAAGAGCCAAGAAAGCCCGTAAAATAGGCATTTCTTGGCTCTAATATATTATTCGAATTCGACAATTACTAATCAATTTTGTTTAGATATTATTTGTTGTCGTGTTCCTATTTCTTTTGATTATTTGATTTATCCATATTATCCTGCCTATATGAACTGATGTTATCATTTTGTTATCGGCATTGATAACACACGCTCTGTAACTGTGGATAATAGCAATATGTTTCGATTCAAATTATAAGCGGCTTTGCTTAAAAATACAAGCCTATACTACACTTCATTAATTGCCCATTCAACAAATTTTTCCGCTTCACTCAATCTTAAATCCCAATGTTTCTGCAACATTTTAATAATGACTGCTTTCTCGACATTAGCTTCTATCATAGACATTGTTGCTTTTTCAATACCAGTAACTCTTTCCTGAAATTCAGCGTCATTAACATGCTCTTTAGCTCTTTCTCTAGCCCCATCTAACACTTCTCTTCCAAACCCACTGAATGCTTCTCTAAAGCTGTTTTCCATTATTTTCTCCTCCTCTTACTTTTGCGGAATAGGTGGAATCACAGTAAATAATCCTTTCAGCTCATCTACCTCTCCAGCTTTCACCCATTCGGGCATACCATTTTTCCATACCAAACTATCAACAGTAAGTTGTCCAACATTTGCCATCTGCATTAATGTAGCAATATCAAATGGTCCTGTGGCTTGACCGTTCACAGCAACGTGATAAACCACAGTAGGAACAGGTGGCGGTGTTACCCCAACATTTGTAGGTTGATTTATACCACTCATCATATTATTCATAGATCCTGCAATATTCTGTCCAACTGCGCCACCAACCGCCATACTTGCCATCATAGCCGCCATATTGAAGCCATCACCGCCTCCGTTACCACCTAAATTTATATCACCAGCACCATTTGCCCCCATTTGTCCTAGAGCATTAGCACCTGCAACTCCAACTTCAGCCTGTTTCTCAACTTGAAAAGCTCCAATATTAGCACTTTGTGTTGCCTTATGTTGAGCATACTGACTTTCCTCACGTTGAATGCGAAGCATCTCTTCATAATTTTCAGCTTCAATACGCTGCTTTGCATAAATATCTTTAATTTTTGCTTCGGCTTCAGCTTGAGTTCTTGCACCTACAATATCCTTGGTAACGCTCATCAGCGCTCTGTAACCTTCACTTGACTTATCAATTTCAATTGTTCCCACATCTATACCAGAAACAGTAACTCCAAAGTTTTCCTTTAATCTCTCGCTAATGTCAAATTCAATGACATCATTAATCTGTGCTGTTTTTGTTTCGATCTGGACAAGCGGAATATTATGCTGTGCCGGTGCATTAGCTACAACATCTTTAACGTAGCGAATGACAACATCTTTTATTTGTTTCTGGAAATCATCAAGATTAAATGTATTAAGTCTATGTAATTTTATAAACTCTCTATAATCTGTAATTCCAAAGCTAATGGTTCCTCTTACCGCAACTGGTACACCGAAGTCATCAAATCTTGGATCATATACGTCAAAAAATGGAACCCCAAATTTAACTTGAATAATTTGAGCAAGATTGATAAAATAAACTTCCGCTTGAAATGGCGTGCCACCATCATAAGCTAAACCTATGATACTTGCAAGTATTGGGAAATTTGCAGTTTTTATCGTTTGGTCAAATGGACCAACAATAAAATCTTGCATCGTTCCGTTTTTCTGTTTATAAACGAAAACGGCAACCTCACCATCTTTTACTCTCAGAGATGAACCCCAACGAATAGAATTTTCTCTGCTATTATTTCCCTGCTGAGTTCCAGATGGATGCCATTTCCATATTAAATAAGACGATTCATCACAGCGAATCTCATCCATAACCCCACCTGTTTTTGTTTTTCTAAATAGTTCCATATTCTTTCTCCACCTTTATAAACAACTAAAACTTAATTTTCAATTCTTTTAATTTAGCAAAATACATCCTCTGTATTTCAAGAAACACAGAATCATTCGGAAAAGAAATCTCAGCCTTCTGATATGCCTGTTGCATTTTGGATACCCACGCATCACTAATCGTTTTTTGTATCGTCAAATTTACATTACCCGAATTTAGCATACTTGAAAACTTACTACCAGCAGTCTGTTTTGAAAGCTTTGTATCAATATTAGCCATAGCAAGCAAAATAAACTCTTGTATATCATCCACAGTATTAGGAATAGGGAAACTCCTTATCAGTGAAAGTTTTTGAGTATCCGTAGGATTTGCCGACTGTGTATATATATCCATAAATTTAGACTTTTTTCTTGTTGCTTCAATGGACATCAACTGTTCTTTAAATACTTGGACTGATGAAACAGCACTTCTGCCAGTAATACGCATTCCACAATCCGGGCAAATAACTGTTGTTTCGGTTATAACTGCCCCGCAATTAGAACATTTCAAAATTTTACCTACATATTCCTGTTTTCTCTCATTATTATTTTCAGCTACTACCCCTGCAACTGGTGTGCCACATGTATGGCAAAATCTAGCTCCTTCAACTAATCTTTCTCCACAGTTAATACAAAACGCCATCTCAATCATCTCCTCTATAACCCATTTTGAATTTGCCTAATAACTAAATCGTATATCTCATGCAACTTTCGAGGAATATCTCCACTATATGAATCAATCCCAATGCAAGATGTATATTCCATTTTCTCTTTATCAAAGCATTCATACAAATATGTATTGCATGGTACAATACAACAGCTAGGGATAGGTTCATACTTTTTAAAATATGTTTTCCCATTAAACTGATCCGCTGTTATATCTACAAAAAAGCGATTGTCAATCATCAACCAACTATGTGTATACTTTTCCTCTTTCGTTTCACTATTCAAAAGCTGAATACGCTCTCTTGAAATACCGCTATCAATTAAGTATGTTGCTAACAAATCACTTGTATATCCACAACATCCTTTTGGAAAACTTTCAAAGAGATATAATCTTCCATACATTTTTTTATCAACAATAATCTCCAACGCCTTTCGAAATTCATAAACAAGTTGATTCAAAAGCTTCATTTCACTAAATACTCCCATATCATTTTTATTCCATATCTGTTCGCACAGCATCGCATATATCTCCAATATTACAATCAAGATATCCGCATATCCTCAGTAATATAGACAAAGCTACCTCCTCATTTCGGCGTAGCTTTGTCATTGTACCTGTGGCAATATTCAAATCCTTTCTCAGCGTAGCTTGAGAAATCTCTTTTTCAACAAGCATAAGCCAAAGTTTCTTGTAACTCATTCTCATACCACGCACCTCCTAAATAATAATTTCATCATATTGGTCATATTTTACGCTTTTTTGTCGATTTTGTCAATTAATTTTCGCAAATATTAAACAGTATTTCGCAAAAAGTTGCGATTTCAAAATCCAAAAATTACCGAAAGAATTTAACCCATTTAACAGATTTTCCTACATATATATCAATTCAGTGTTCACACTTTCTTTCGCTCTGCTACGAATATTATTTATCATTCTTACCCATGCCAACTGATCCATAACTTTAAGTTGTTCGGTCACGCCCTCACATTCTGCCATCTGTTCTACAAGCCTTTCAAAGCGTTCCTGTGCCTGTTCTTCTATATCAGCCAAATAACCATTCAACCCTCCACTTGTAAGCAGGTTTAAATATACACTCCTGCGATATTCTTTCAGATAGCGTAAGTGTCTTTGTCCCCATACGCCGATAAACCTCTGTTCTTCCTCCGGCAAGGTAAGACAGGGAATAAGATAATCCCCTTGTCTGATATAGGTACCGCCCATTTCTTCAAATATTGTTTTCTTCATTGTCTGTTCCACCTTCCTTATCGTTCTCTATCCATAGATTTTTTCTTGACTGACCGTTTCGGCTGCTGTCTTCCTTCCTGCTGATAGCGGTGCAGCTTTTCCAATACACTCGCTTTTTTCGACTGTACTAACGGATTTTCTTTCTTCTGCTCCGTCTGATTTTTCCATACCCTTAGTTCTTCGTTATATTCTATAATCAATTCTTCTGCCTTGTTATAAACCTTCTGAAAGGCTTGTACATTGGGATAGCCTTCCCGTTTTACAATCTGTTTCAAACTTTTATGCAGACGTTTCTCCAAATCCTCTAACAGTTCGATTTTCCCCTCCAAAGATTTTCGCTCTTTGCCTTTAAAGAACCCTCGTAGCTCTGACAGTTGCTTTTTCAAAGAAGAAATCTCCTGCTGTGTGCGTTTTATCTCCCTTGACTGTCTCTGCAATTCATACATGATCTTCTGCATATCTTTCCATTCCTGCAAATCAATCTTTGGTACAGGTTTCGGCGGTAGTTTAAATTTGAAAATTACTTCCTGCAAAAAGTCTTTCGCACCTCGGATAATCTGACGGAACATATCCGGCAGCCAACCATGTGTCCTGATAGATTGCAGCGTTTTGTCTGTGATTTTTTCCTGCTTGATCTTCAAAATATCTTCTTCTGGAACACCCTCGACTAATGCCACATCAACTGTCCGATTCCACTCCTGCCTTGCCGCATTGTCTGCCTTTATCTCCTCTGCTTTCGGGTTGTTCTTTCCTATTTTCTTGGTTGCCAGATATACGCCACCCCGTTGGAATACAGAGAGTTTCTCTGATTCCTCTTTTATATATCGGTTAATCGTATCGGTAAACAGTACCTTAACTTCTTTGGTAAAGGCTTTATTCTTAAACCATTCCTCTTTTTTCGTGAAGATATGGCTTTCATAAACTTCCCCTTTAGGGATAATACTACACCCTGTCCGAAGATTGCCCTGCTCGTCTAAAATCTCTTTTTTCGTGCGTCTATGCTTTCCCTGTTCATCATAAAACATATTTCGGGTTGCAATCTTCACTTCTGGCTGTTCCAACATTTTCCGTTCACTGAATATAAGATGAATATGATAATTCGTCTTTGCCTTGTTGTGATGAAGGGCTGCGCTGCACTCCACACCATATCTTTTATGAAAAGTTTCCGTAAAAAGTCTTACCACATCATCAGCTCTATACTGAACAAAACTTTCGGGAAGTGCTATGATGAACTCACGCCCTTCGATACATTTCCCTGCCGATCCACTCGCCTTAAAATCCAACTGGTTTTCTCTTGCAAGATGTTTCCAAAACTCCGGTGTTGCCCCTTCTGTCTGATAGGTCGCATAGAGATATTCCTGTCGTTTCGGATTGGAGATATAATCAATCCTGCCTGCCACATCGGACAGCTTGCTTTGTCTGATAAATGAATGTCTGCCTATAAGCATCCTCCTTCCCCGGCTCTCGTCGACTTTATTGTGAGTAGGTGCATAGGCACCTGTTTACGAACTTATCTGCCTGTTGGCAGCATAGCTCCCGGCAGGGCGAAATACACAGAGCATAAACGAAGTTTGTGCGATGGGTGTATTTCGCTCTCAAACGCCGAGGGCTTGTTTTTGTTTAACAAAGTCCGGTTACTTCTCGGACTCATGCTTAGATTTATGGGCGTATCCGCCCTTTTTCTCTGCCCGTATCCGGGCTGCTTTTTCTATGACTGACAGAAGATGATCTACGGTACTTTCTTCCCATCCGGCAAGCCATAGCAAGGTTTTTTCTTCTGCTTTTGTCAGTTCCACTCCTGCCAGTACCTTGTTCATTTTTTGTATCTGTCTGCCCTCCATCTCATAAAAGAAATCATTCACATTTCTGCTTTCTCTTTCCGGCTGCTTTAACATCCGCCTCTCTCCCTTCTGCTATAAATTTGAATTTATATCCACTTCCTGCCTTGTCTGTTATTTACAGGGGTGTGCCACGCCCCTGTCCTTATCATCAAAGAAGAATTACCAACGGAAACTCTCCGGCACTCCTCGCCTATCCAGATATTCTTTTCTTGCCTGTTCCCGTTCTTCCTCTGTGGGTGCAGTTTTTGATTTTCCAAACAGGTCACGCATGACCATTCTGTCCATTTTTTTCTCCAACTCTTTCTGGATTTCTTTCTCGCAACTCTCATCTCCCATCAGGTGAAATCGGAGCAGCTGCATAAATAACTCCTGTGATATTTGCACATTTCTCATCGTATCTCATCCTTTCCGTGACGGTATGTGACAGTTGTGACGGTTATTTCCATACCGCCCCCGCTGTCAAAAATACCGTCACAACCGTCACCAACTGTCACGCTGTTTCTGTATCGTCTTTCCAAAACCGTATTTTTCTTCCATCATGGGTGCGGGTACTCTGATAATAAATGCCATGCTCTTCATACAATCGCCCTGAAAGAATATTCAGTTTTCGTGTGATGACATGGGGCTGAATTTCCACCTTTATCAGCGAAACCAGTTCCGTTGCTGAGCCTTCCCAAAAGGATTTATCCTTCATAACAAGTTCGTCAATCTCATCCAGTAAAGGCTCTGGCGGTTCTTTCCATAATTCAGTTTCTGCCCTTTGCAGCTCCCACAATAACGTTTCTGTATTGCGGATAAGATATAGCTTTTGGTCTTGCTGATCCCTACCCGATACTTCCAAAGTTGCGGCATTGCCTGTCCGTTTCTCTTTTTGAAGGAGAAACGCCCCGTCCGCTGCACCGAGCAATCCGCTTGTTCCTGAAATCATATCAAACTTATCATCCGCAGTCTGTTTCCTTGTGTGGTGTACGAGCAGGATACAAAGACTGTGGGCGTCTGCAAAACTTTTCAGTCTTGCCATAATCTGATAATCATTTGCATAGCTGTAATTATCTCCACCAACCTCACGCACCTTTTGAAGCGTGTCAATAATAATCAGTTTCGTGTCCATATGCTCCGCCACAAACCTTGCAAGCTGTTCATCCAATCCTTTTCCCAACTGGCTGGCAGAAACAGAGAAGTACAGGTCTTCTGCACTCTCTGTTCCAAACATTCGGTACAAACGTTCCTGCAAACGGCGGTAATCATCTTCAAGGGCAAGATACAGCACCGTTCCTTTTCGGGTGGTATAATTCCAAAGCGGTCTGCCTGTACTGACGTGATAGGCAAGCTGTGCCATCAGGAAACTCTTTCCCAGTTTGGGAGAACCTGCAAAAATATAGGTGCCGGGATAGAGCAGACCGTCGATCAACGGCGGCTTGCTCTGATATTGGGTGTCAAACAGTTCATTCATGGAAACTGCTTTGAGATAGGAGGGGTCTAAACTCAACTGCATTTCTCTCTGCATTTCCTCAAAACTCTTGATATTTTCCTCGTACTCGGATATACTACTTTTAGTGTTTTTGAAAATTGGCTGCTCCGTATCTGCGCCAACAGATACATTCGGGGCAGTCTTTTCTTTTTTATTCTCCATTTTCATTCTCTCCTTTCAAACCGCCAAGAATAATGGCAATCAGTTCAATGATATTCATCAGTTCCTCCTCCACGCTGCTCCCCGCTTCAATCCTCTTTAACTCTGCAAGGACAGCAGCAAGTTCTAGTTTGAGTGCCTTATACACTCTCGGATTGCCCTGTACCACCACATCCTGATTCAGACAGCGGCGGTAACAGTATTCCTGTTTCGGCAGTCCCGATAAGGCAACCGCCTTGTTGATACGTTCATTTTCTTCGGGAGATACCCGAAATCCTACTGTGATATTTCTCCATCGGTTTTTGTTATCCCTGTTCTTAGCTGACATTTGCAATCTCCCCTTTCCCTAAATCATCTAATCTATCTGCCATTTCCGTCTGTTTTGACGGGAATAGATGAGCGTACTGATAAGTGATGTCAATGCTTTCATGCCCCACACGGTCTGCAATCGCCACCGCCGAAAATCCCATATCAATGAGTAAACTGATATGGCTGTGCCTGAGATCATGAATGCGGATACGCTTTACGCCTGCGGCTTCTGCCCCTCTGTCCATCTCGTGATGAAGATAACTTTTTGTGACTGTAAAAATGCGGTCTTTCTTCTTCAATCCGTAGAGCATCCCAAGATATTCCTGCATTTCCTCACAAAGAAACTTCGGCATTTTGATTATGCGGTTGCTTTTCTTTGTTTTCGGTGTGGTAATCACATCTTCTCCGTGTAGCCTCTGATAAGATTTGTTAATTCTGACTGTTTCTTTCTCAAAATCGAAATCCGCTGCGGTTAGTGCAAGCAATTCCCCTTCTCGGATACCGCACCAGTAAAGCATTTCA
>OGYT01001551.1_pt1 | contig 14655 bp, 10 predicted proteins | sample 1576631 | NCBI WGS metagenome assembly OGYT01 (sample SAMEA3541588, study PRJEB24748) | human gut metagenome | biome: human gut; feature: human-associated habitat; material: faeces | place: China | collected 2012
CCAGATGGTGATTGTGAAAGATATCGATTTCTTCTCTCTTTGCGAACATCACATGCTGCCTTTCTACGGCAAAGCGCATGTGGCTTATATTCCTAACGGTTATATCACCGGACTTAGCAAGATAGCCCGGGTGGTAGATATTTTCTCTCACCGGTTGCAAGTGCAGGAGCGCATGACACTCCAGATTAAAGAGTGCATCCAGGAAACCCTCAATCCATTGGGAGTGATGGTTGTCGTTGAAGCCAAACACATGTGTATGCAGATGCGTGGTGTTGAGAAACAAAATTCTGTAACTACTACTTCCGATTTTACAGGTGCTTTCAACCAGGCTAAAACCCGCGAAGAGTTTATGAATCTGATTCGTCAGAGATAAGTCTGGTGTAGTATATTATTGGTATATAGGGGCAATCGCGCTGAATTTATTAGTATTTAAGTTTGTTTATATAGCTTTTGTTTTTTATTTTTGTGCTAAATGAATTAACTTTTATTTTAGCGTATGCCCTCCAATTCCAGTGACTTAATCCGGTTCAACAAGTTCTTTTCCGAAAATCAGCAACGGTTTATCCGGTTTGCATGGACTTATACGCGTGACGAGATCGTAGCCGAAGATATCGTTATGGAGGCTTTAATGTCCTATTGGGAAAACCGTCTTAAGATCTCTTCTGAGATCAATCCTTCTGCCTATGTCCTTACGGTCGTAAAGAATAAGTGCCTTAATCATCTCCGCCATTTACAATTGGTCAATGAAGTGTCCGATCGCGTCAGTTCTCATTCAGAATGGGAATTGTCCAATCGTATCGCCACTTTGGATGCCTGTGAACCCAGTGCTTTATTTGCCGGAGAGGTGCAGAACATTATCGATCATGTGATTTCCCGTCTGTCCGCCAATACCGCCCGGATTTTTGTTCTGAGCCGTTACGAAAATAAATCCCACAAAGAAATAGCCGAGATAATGGGAATGACTGTAAAAGGCGTTGAATTTCATATCTCCAAAGCCACTAAAGAGCTTCGTGTAGCTCTGAAGGACTATCTGGTCTTGTTCCCTTTCTTATATGACTTCCTCACTTAAAAACCATTCAGAAAAATGTATTACGGGTATCCGAAGAAGGTACTGCCCATAAAAAAAAGAACTTTTTTACTAGGGAGGCAATCTGTTTGCGTGTTATTAAGATGAATGCAGATAAAAACAGACCTATGAAAATAGAAAAAGAAATATTATATCGCTACTTTAACGGGGATGCTGGTCCTGAAGAAGAAAAGAAGATCCGCCAGTATATTGAAGCTTCCGAAGAAAACTGGAAGGAATATCTTCGGGAGAGGAAATTCTTCGATACGATTATTTTGAAGGAGCGGGCCGTTTCTGTCCAAAAGCAGGCCGGGCGACGACGGATGATCCGTAGAATCGGTTTTGAATGCCTGAAGGTGGCGGCTGTTCTGCTGATTGCTTTAGGGACAACGTATTTCTGGCTTAACCGACCCTCCGAAACAGAATCGAGAAGTGTGGTCAGCACTTTGAAGGGACAGATGGCGAACATCACTCTTCCCGACGGCAGCCGTGTCTGGCTTAACTCCAATACCCGAATTGAGTATCCGCAAAACTTTGCAGATAAAAGACGTGACGTAGAGATAGACGGCGAAGCCTATTTTGAGGTAACGCATGATGCAAAGAAACCCTTTGTGGTACATACTTCCGAAAAAGAACAGATTGAAGTACTCGGCACCCGGTTTTATGTAGAAGCCTATTCGGGTACCAAGGAGTTTGAGACAGCCTTGATAGAGGGGAGTGTCCGTGTGAAAGCAGGCAATTCCCAGTTAACGCTGCGTCCTTCGTACAAAGCCGTACTTAAAGGGGGCAAAATGACTGTCGAAAAAATTACTGATTTTGATACTTACCGTTGGCGTGAAGGACTGATTTGTTTTAAGAGTAAACGGTTTACTGAAATACTGCGAGAATTTGAAAAGTATTATGGTGTCGAGATAGGATTTGATGCCGCCAAAGTAGACAATCCGGTACTTACTGTCAAGTTCCGCTTGTCCGACGGAATAGAATATGCATTACGTGTTTTGCAGAGGGACGTGAACTTTAAGTACGTCCGGGATGATGAGAAGAATACATTTACCATTAAATAAATTGTTGAACCTTTAATAAGAATACTGCCTATGAAGAATACCGCTTAAATCTGATTGAAACAAAAGGCCGGTAAGTACTGCAATACCTACCAGCCTAAAGGAGAAACATTCTTCTTTTACCTGAAAAAGAAAAATATTAAATGAATTTATAAAGCAAAGATATGAAAAATACTCGTTGCACGGATTTTTATGTACCTAAAAATTCGTCAATCAAACCATTATTTAAAACTATGAGAGTCACTACATTCTTACTTTTCTTTTGTGTATTCGGTGCCATGGCAGGTACTGTCAATTCTCAGAATGCAAGAGTGTCCATTAAAAAAACGAATGTCCCTTTAGAGGAAATACTGAATGAGATAGAACGTCAGACAGATTACCTGTTTATGTACTCGAATGCTGTCGATGTGAAAAGACACGCATCAATCCATGTTTCAGAGAAACCCGTATCGGAGGTCCTGAATCAGTTGCTTGGAAATCAAGTCTTGTACGAGATGGAAGGAACACACATCATTTTGTCCGACAAGCACAGCCCCCGGAATACGATAATCGTACAACAGGAAGACAAAATTCCGGTGAAAGGGAAGATTACCGACATGGCGGGTGAGCCCATCATAGGTGCCAGTATACTTGAGAAGGGCACTACCAACGGAATTATAACAGATCTCAACGGCGGCTTTTCGTTGGATGTATCTCCGGGAGCCATACTTGTCATCTCGTATATCGGATATGCTAAACAAGAAGTCAAAGTGATTCCCGGCAAGACTCTGAAGATAAAGATGAAAGAAGATGCCGAGTTGCTGGACGAAGTTGTTGTCGTGGGTTACGGTACGCAGAAGAAAGTAAACCTGACAGGTGCTGTTGAGACCATCGAGTCGGATGTCATTGAAAACCGTCCCATCCGTAGTGCCACGGATGCACTTCAGGGAACAGTATCGGGGCTGACAGTCAGTTCGGGTACCGGAAAGCCCGGAGAGTTTGCCTCTTTCAAGATACGTGGGAACACTTCCATCAATAGCGCCGGTGCTTTAGTGATTATCGACGGTATGCCGGGAGATATTAATGTGGTAAATCCACAGGATATTGAAACCATTTCAATATTGAAAGATGCCGCTTCTGCTGCTATTTATGGTGCACGTGCTGCCGAGGGAGTGGTATTGGTGACTACTAAGAAGGGGGCTTCGGAGAAGGTGAAGGTAGAGTATACCGGTAATTTTTCTTTTAATTCTCCTACGCGTTTACCTGAAAGCAATACGGGATTGGACCATGCATTATTATCCAACGTTGCATTTGCCAATGCCGGATTGGCTGCTCCTTTTTCACAGAAAGCAATTGATGCTATTAAAGATCCCAATACCATTGCTATTCCTAACGGTAAAGAGTGGATATATACTTCGGATGTGGACTGGATTGGTCTGATGATGGATCATAGTTTTCAGCAGACCCATAACTTAACTATTTCGAAAGCATCTGATCGTTTGAAGTATCTCTTTTCCATCGGCTGGCTTGATCAGAATGGAATGTTTTCTGAATATGGTCCTGACAATTATGACCGTATTAATCTCCGCTCAAATATCAGTGTTGAATTGATAAAGAACAAGCTGTCGTTTGATAGCCGTATCAGCTATTCACGGGGAGTAAACCTCTATCATGCTGCCGAAGGTTCGTGGTCAATTCCTTATATCACTTTTATACAGGCTGGTCCCAATATGCCTATTTATGATCCGAATGGAAATTATTCCCGCCACCGAATGCAGTTGAATCCGATTCAGGCCTTGAAAGAAGGCGGTGAAGGGCGTACCCGTAATCAACGGATTGAAGGAGTATTTACTTTAGAGTATAAACCGGTGAAAGGTCTTTCTCTACGGGCCGTCGGAGGTGCGAATATTCTTGATGGACAAAAAAAGGAATGGCGTAGAGCTTATGGAAAATATGGTGTGGAAGGTTTAATCTCGACTGCTTTTGGACAGAAAAGCCCGAACTCTGTAACGCAGAACAATTCCCATCGACAATATCTGACCGGGCAACTGATTGCCGAATACAAAGGTGTATTTGGAAAACACGATATTAATGTTCTTGGAGGATGGTCGGCAGAAGAGAATCTGTATGAAGATCTTCAGGGAAAACGTACCGATATCATAGGAAATGAACTGCCTGCGCTTAATCTGGGTGATACGGACGGATGGTCGAATGGTGCCGATGAAAATGAATGGGCATTGGTTTCAGGATTCATGCGTATGAATTATGCGTTTGCTTCCAAATATCTGGTTGAGGCCAACTTCCGTGCGGACGCTTCTTCACGTTTTTCAAAAAAGCACAGATGGGGCGTATTTCCTTCCGCTTCGGTCGGCTGGCGAATTACGGAAGAGAAGTTCATGAAGAATCAGCGCATTTTCGATAACCTGAAGCTCCGTATTTCCTGGGGACAGTTGGGAAACCAGAACGGGTTAGGAATGTATGACCATATTGCCAGTTATAATATTAAGGGGTACTATCCGTTTAAGTCGGAACTCGGACAGTGGGCCGTCATTTCCAAACTGCCATCGGAAACAAGAACCTGGGAAACGGTAGAAATGAATAATTTTGCGGTAGACATGGCGTTTCTCAGAAACCGTCTGACAGTGACCGGAGAATATTTCATCAAACGGAACAAGGACATGCTGGTCAATGTCGAGGTTCCGAGTGTGATTGGAGTCGATGTGCCTACCGGCAATTATGGAGAACTTGAAGTGAAGGGCTGGGAAGTGACCGTAGGCTGGCAAGACCGGATTAAAGACTTTTCCTATAGTGCCCGTTTCAACTTATCCGATCAGAAAGATAAGCTCGTCGATTACGGAGTGGAGTATAACGGATTTGTGGCCGGTGTCAATCAGAAAGTTCAGGGATATTCTCTGGGATCAATCTTCGGATACCGCACCGACGGATATTTCACGTCTGAAGAGGAAGTTAAGAATTCGGCTGCTTATAATAAATCTATTACCGGTGTAGGTGATATTAAGTATGTTGATAAAGACGGAGATGGAAAGATTTCAGCTCCTAACGATCTGGAATATCTGGGCACCACCACTCCGCGGTACACCTTTGGATTGAATCTGACTGCGGCATGGAAAGGGTTCGATCTGGGAATACTGTTCCAGGGCGTAGGCAAAAGAAATTTCTATTTGTCGAGTGAGGTGATGAATCCCTATTATGCTACCTGGAATAACTTCTCCTATAAGATGCACAATGACTATTGGACTCCGGAGAATCCGAATGCAGCCTTTCCGCGCTATTATGCCGGAGCCAATCATAACTATCAGATTTCCGACCACTGGTTGCAGAATGCGGCTTATGTACGTCTGAAAAATCTGCAACTGGGATATACGATAGATCCGAAACTGACCAAATCATGGGGCATCCAGCGCTTGAGAGTCTATTTTAGCGGCGATAACCTTTGTGAGTATAGCAAACTGAACGATAACTTCGATCCGGAGCTGTCTAATGTAGACGGATATGTATATCCTATCATGAGAAACTTTTCATTTGGACTAAACGTGACATTTTAATTCTTGAATTATGAAGATGAAAACTATATATCTTTGGTTGCTGACTGCAATCGTATTGTGTGGCTGTAGCGATTTCTTGGATCGGGAACCTAAAACCAATCTTTCACCTGCCAGCTTCTGGAAGTCGGAAAGCGATTTGAGACTGGCCACCAATGTGTTTTATCAGAATATGAATCGTTCGTATACATTAGATAACCAGAGTGCGGACGGTTTTGCTAACGTGAGCAATCAAGTCAGTTCGGGAACTCAGAGTCCGGGCAATACAGATGCTATCTGGACTGCGGCGTATAAGCAAATCCGGAATGCCAATAATTTTCTGGAGAATTATCAGAATGCCGAAGTTTCGGATGCCGTCAAGAACCGTTATGCCGGTGAAGCCCGGTTCTTCAGAGCCTATTTCTATTTTAATTTAGTGAAGCGTTTTGGCGATGTTCCCTATGTACTGAGCACGCTCGATATGGACTCGGAAGAATTGATGGGCCCCCGCACTCCTAAAGAACAAGTGATTGCAGGTATCATCGAAGACCTTGAATTTGCGGAGACCCACATTCCGCTGAAAAGCAAATTGTCTACCGACGTGGGACGACTGACCAAGGGAGCCGCCCAGGCAATGCTTGCCCGTGTGGCGCTCTATTGCGGCACGAGAAATAAGTTCCACGGTGACGGAGAGTATAAGAAATATCTTCAGATAGCCAAAGAAGCCAGTAAGCGGCTGATTGACACGAAAGAATATTCTTTGTATAAAGATTACCGCGATCTGTTCCTGCTGCCCGGAGAAGACTCGGACGAGCACATTCTTTCATATCGTTATTCTGCTGATGCTGATACATACAATCCCCGTATCCGTACTACGATAGCCGATCTTTCTCATAGCCCGACCAAAGTATTGGCTGATGCATTTCTTTGTAAAGACGGTCTTCCTCTTGATAAATCAGCTTATCAGGTAGAATATCTCCCTGGCGGAAAAGAATTTGAAAATCGTGATCCCCGTATGTCATTGACTATTTGGAGACCTGGTGATCAGTTTTTGGGTAAACCGTTTGTTCCTAACCTTACGAGTCAGACGCGTACCGGATATATGTTTAAGAAATATGGTGATGAAGAGTCTTATTCGAATATGAAATCGCGGATTGATGAGATTCTGATTCGGTATGCAGAAGTATTACTGACTTTTGCCGAAGCTAGTTTTGAGTTGGATGATAAGATTTCAGATGATGATTTGGAGTTGTCTATCAATGCGCTTCGTAAACGTTTTGAGGGACATCCTAATCAATTGCCACCTTTAACTAATGCTTTTGTAGAGGAACATGGATTAAGTATGCGTGATGAAATTCGGCGTGAACGCAGGGTGGAACTTGCTGCAGAATCATTTCGTTATGATGATATCATTCGTTGGAAAACAGCAGAGATAGAACTACCAACTGCCATTTTGGGGGCAAAATTTGATGCGGAGCTTTATCCGTCTACAGTGCCTGGTAAAGATGTTATTTTGGATAAAAACGGTTTTATATTGGTACAGAGTGCCGAAAGCCGTACATTTGATAGTTCAAAGCATTATCTTTTCCCTTTGCCTTTGCGTGAAGTCTCTTTAAATCCAGCTTTGACGCAGAATCCTAATTGGTGATTAGTTTTTGGCAGAGCATAGATTCGGGGGAGGGGCGTTTGTTACAGGCGCTCCTCTTTAGGATTATCTAATAAAAAAGCAGAAATATGAAAAAAATTGTTTTACAAGATAGGTTAAAAAAGAAACTACATTTGTGGTATAAAGAAGTTGATGCCCGGATGTCGATTGATAATCCTTTTTATATTTCTCCTGCAAAGGCTTCCCCCTCAGATAAACAAACAATCATCTAAATTTAAAATATAATAAATATGAAACTTGTTACATTATCATTATTAGCCACTACATTGACAATTAGTGGGAGTGCAGCCGGACAAGCACGTTTTTCCAAACAGCCTAACATTCTGTTTATTTTGGCTGATGATTTCGGCTGGAAAGATTTGGCATCTACCGGAAGCCGTTATTACGAATCGCCTAATATAGACGGAATCGCCCGCAATGGAATACGTTTTACGCAAGGATACGCTGCATGTCAGGTATCAAGTCCTTCAAGGGCCAGTATCCTGACCGGTAAGTTTACTGCCCGGCATGGTATTACTAACTGGATTGGCGAAGGGAGTGGAGAAGCATGGAGGAGAATGGGGCGGCATTCGAAATTGCTGCCTGCCGAATATGTATGGCAGTTACCCCAAGAAGAAGTAACCCTTGCTGAAGCTCTGAAAGCTAACGGATATAAAACCTTTTTGGCGGGTAAATGGCATTTGGGAGGTGAGGGGTCGTATCCCGAAGATCATGGCTTTGACATCAATATTGGAGGACATGAGGCTGGAGGGCCTTATCCAGGCGGATATTTCGCCCCTTATGGTAATCCGAAACTCAAAGAGGGACCGGATGGAGAGAATCTTTCCATGCGTCTGGCCAACGAAACGGCTTCTTTCATAGAAGATCATACGAAGAAGCACAAAAAGCAACCTTTTTTTGCCTACTTATCTTTTTATGCCGTGCATGCTCCTATTGAAACGACCGAGGCTAAGTGGCGTCATTTTCGTGATAAGGCCGATTCGATGGGAATTGCTCCGGTGGGTTTTGAGGTAGACCGTACGCTGCCTGTACGCTTACAACAAGATAATCCTATTTATGCAGGATTAATTCAGCAGATGGATGATGCAGTTGGAGTGGTACTTGCGAAACTCCGGGAACTCGGACTCGATAAAAACACTATTATTGTGTTTACCAGTGATAACGGAGGAGTATCTTCGGGCGATGCCTATGCTACTTCCAATTATCCGCTTCGTGGCGGAAAAGGACGTCAGTGGGAAGGTGGTATTCGTGTTCCGTTGTTTATCGACTTTCCGGGAAATATATTGAAAGGAGATAGTTGTGCAGTTCCTGTTACCGGTGCCGATTTATATCCGACTTTTCTCGATATGGCAGGCATCCCTTTGATGCCCGAACAGCATAAAGATGGCGTTAGCCTGCTTCCTCTTTTACAAGGGAAGTCTATTCCTCAGCGTGCTTTATACTGGCACTATCCCCATTATGGTAATCAAGGGGGAGAACCTGCTTCCATTATTCGCGAAGGTGACTGGAAATTGATTCATTACTATGAGGATGGGCGGAATGAGCTTTACAACTTGAAGATGGATGAGACTGAGTCGGAGCCTTTGAATGTGCAATATCTTGATAAAGTAGATTATCTGAGCAAAAAACTGTCAGTATGGCTGGCTGAGGTGGGAGCTAAATACCCCAAAGCGGATCCGGAGTATGATCCGGTAGCAGAAGCTTTGTATAAGAAGAAGATCCGTGAACGGATGATGAAAAGTCTTGAGTCAACCCGTCAGAAACAATTGGGTAAGGATTTCAAACCCAATGCCGACTGGTGGGGAAGCTCAACAAACGATTAATTAGGTATTAGTTGGATAGCACAGAGCCGGATGGTCAGCGCAACACCACCCGGTCGCCCAGGCGTTTGGCCATCAGGTTCTGTATTTCCTTCATCTCCTTATATCGTTGCATGACGGCGTCACATTGAGCGTTGTCATTGGCTATCGCAGGGTCTTGCAGCGCATACATGATGTGCTTCAGTTCTTCTGCCACGATGGCATTCTTGAAGTTGATCATCAGCATCGGGACCATTTCGTACAAACGTTCTTCGTCCGTTACCAGCTTTTGTGTTTTCGAGTGATATTTACTCAGTTGATACCGGTCGCTTGCCAGTTCGGTGGCTATTGTGCTGATAGCCGGATCGGGGTGCGCCACAAAGAAACGTTCGGAGGCGAACTCCTGTTCGCGGATATGTTCGGCGGCTTCCGAGAGGATACGGCGGTGCAGCGGGTTATGGAACGCCAGTTCGTCTTCTTTCAGGTCGTTGATGACATACTCCACCACTGTGACCGGTACTTCGTTCCCCTCTTCATCCGTCATGTTGCACATCACCCTTTCTCCGTAGCGGATGATCATCTGGATGATAAGGCGTTCGTATTTGTAGAACTCCTGTCCCTCTTTGCCCTCCTGAGGGATAAACGACTGGTAGGTATCGATTTCTGCCTCTTCCGGCGGAAATGGAGGAGGTATCTCGCCTGCTTCCGGTACCGGAGCATGGTTGGTGACGGCCGGTTTATTCCCTTTTTCGGCCTGAAGTTCACGGCGCTTGGCCACTTCCGAAACCAACAGTTTGTCTTCTATCCGCAATAACTGTCCGCACTCTTTGATATAAACATCCCTGACGATGGCTTCCGGAATGACCGCGATGCTGCGTACGATGTCGTTTATCAGTTCCGCCCGTTTCATCGGATCTTTGCCCGCATCCTCCATCAGGAGTTGTGCCTTGAAACGTATAAAGTCCGTTTCGTGTTCCTGTATAAACTTCTGGAATTCCGTAGCGTTGTGTTTCCTTGCAAAAGAGTCCGGGTCGTCGCCATCGGGCAAGAGGCATACTTTGATGTTCATTCCCTCTTCGAGCAACATGTCTATACCTCGGATCGACGCTTTGATTCCCGCCATGTCGCCGTCATAGAGCACGGTGATATTGTTGGTGAAACGGTGGATCAGCCGGATCTGTCCCGGTGTCAGGGACGTACCGGAAGAGGCCACTACGTTTTCCACCCCCGACTGGTGCATCGAGATCACGTCCGTATATCCTTCCACAAGGAAGCAGCGGTCCTGCTTTACGATGGCCTGTTTGGCAAAGTAGATGCCGTAAAGTTCGTTGCTTTTATGATAAATTTCCGACTCCGGAGAGTTGACATACTTGGCGAGTTTCTTGTTTTCCGTACTGAGCACACGCCCGCCGAACGCCACCACTTTGCCCGAAAGCGTGTGGACCGGGAACATGACACGTCCCCAGAAGCGGTCACGCAATTTATGGTCGTCCGTCTCATAGCAAAGCCCCGTCTTTACGAGAAACTCTTTTTTGAAGCCTTTGCGCATCGCCTCCTGTGCCAGAGCGTCACGCCCTTCGGTGCTGAACCCCAGTTGGAATTTGTCGATAATATCATCGCGGAAGCCTCGCTGGCGGAAGTAAGCCAGTCCGATGCTGCGTCCGTCTACGTGGTTTTTCAGGATGTTCTGGAAATAGTCGCGGGCGAAGTTGTTGACAATGAACATACTTTCTCGGTTGCTCTGCACCTCTTTCTCTTCATTGGTCAGCTCCCGTTCCTTGATTTCTATATTATATTTCTTGGCCAGATAGCGGAGCGCTTCGGGGTAGGACATCTGTTCGTGCTCCATGATAAAGTGCACCGCGTTGCCGCCCTTACCGCAACTGAAGCATTTGCAAAGTCCCTTTGAGGGAGACACGCTGAACGAGGGTGTTTTCTCGTTATGGAAAGGGCAAAGTCCCACGTAGTTCACACCGCGTTTGCGCAGCGTGACGAAATCCGAAACCACTTCTACGATTTGTGCGGCATCGAGTATACGGTCTATGGTTGCCTGGTCTATCATTGTTTTATCTCCTTGCGGATGCAAATGTACGTGATATTTCTTGGATAATCAAATGGCTTTTCAGTGGATTCGGCAGGCCGTGCCGATTTATCGGATATTTGCTTTATGTCGCAAATACGGATTGTTTTGCATTAAAAAGTCAGCCAATAAGGCTTTTGTCTGGCGGATGCCCGATTGTTTTTGATCCAACGGGAGGAAGAAAAAGGAAATCGGCGGGCTTTTTCGGTTGGAGAGCCGGGCTTTTGAGTGGGCAGAGCCTTTGTCCGGGGTGAAAAGAGCCTTTGTTTTCCGAAAAAGACGGTTGCATTTCCTCCGAAAGACGGTTACATTTTCCGAAAATGATTACTTCTTTTTCAAATATCTCTATATGTTTTTCATAATTACATATATTGTTCCGTTTAAGATCCTGGTTTTCCCTGTTTTTCTCTCTGGTTGCTTGCCCGTCCCGGAGCTTCCTTTTCTTCCAGAAAGGTACTCTCGTCGCTTCTGAGTGGATAATATGATACAGGGAGAGCTCTTTTCTGCTCAATATGCTTCTTATATCGATAAATGCGATCAATCGGATCGGAGGAAAAATGAATTAGAGCCGTTTCTTCCTTCTTGCCTTTCCCTCGGGACTAAAGAATGAAAACTGAGCGTTTCTTATTATCATTTTGACATTTTGCTTGTTGTAGGGAGAATCCTGTTTCTGTTTCACGTTTGTGTTACTGTGTGATATGGGGAGAGTCAGTATTATAAAGGAAAGTGATGATTATCCGGGCGTAATATATGGGGCTCTTCCATTGATTCTGATGATTGTCCGGAAGAATTATATAAATAGATTTGTTATTGTTTATTGTTTTTCTTTCCTTTGTGAGATACGGTCTAATACTTATTTTTATGAGGAAATACATTTATTTGATTCTATTATTACTGTTTTGTAATTTCGGATGTACAGACAGTAAAATCTGTGACAATGTTACGGTATTGCCTAATTCTGTTGCGATGTCGAGGTCATCCGATACTTCTCAAAGGTTATTTAAGTTTCCCATAAAACCGGGCAGTGCACAGTGGATGAGTTTTGAAACCCATCAGCAGAAAATAGATGCTTGCCGGATACCGGATAATTTATTACCTCTTCTTTCAACAGAAGAGTTGGTTGAAATCTGCATGGAATATCCTTTGCTGATAGATGCCTACGCATATAATAATATCGTTGAAGGCATGCAACAGGTCACTTCGAGGTTTAATGGATTTCAGGAACTCTTCAAAAGGAAGGATAATTGTATTTGTTTGTTTGACTATTTAAAGTCTAATGATTTGAGGCAAGAAAATACTTTTGGCCTGGATGAAATAAATTTGGCGAAAAAAACTATTTATTATGCTTTGGCAGAGGTACTTCTTTCTTTTGACCGGATTATTCAAAATGCGGATGATGATCAAAAGAAACATATTGCTTTATTCTCCTGTGATTTAATAGAAAGTCAGGAACAGAAGCCTTCCGTATATGGTCTGTCTTCTATAGGAGCTTCGGCCTATCTTGCGGGGAGCGTCATTGCTAAAAAGAAATCCTTCACGAGAGCCGGTAATGTTCTTTCTGATTTTCTGATTCGTAAAATGATTCTGAATAATGAAGAGTTGCAAGAACTGAAAGATGTTTATAAGAATTCAATTAATAATTGGTGACTATGAAAAAATATTTGTTATGTTTAATGGTAGGCATTACGCTTGTTATGGCATGTAGTAATGAGGATGCCGATGGTGGTTGTTATGAAAATTGGAGCAGTGAAAACAAACCGGTTTGGCTACAGGATAGAGTAAATGATATTGTTCATAAGGAATCCGGAGTCAGTTCTTACTATCCGCTATTGATCATGAGTACCTATTCTTACAAGTATAAAAAGAATACCTATGTTGCCATTCAATATTTCGGAATACTGGGTGAAAAAGTTGTGCAGAATATTGAGTGTTATACAAGTTCCGGTGGTAAGGTAACTTCTGAAAAGGTCCGGAAAGCATATGATAATTCTGAGTCCGTTTTGTTATGGACCAATCGATTGGGAGATAAAGAGCTTAAAATAACCGGAGTGACGATTGGCGGTGTTGAAAATCCCACGTGGTTACAGGCTGAAATAGAACGCTTATCGGATAAGAAGATTCTGAATATAGGTATTTATTCCATAGAGTATGGTTCCAATATGTATGTGGCTGTTAAGCATCTCATATTAAGTGAGAACAACGAAATAGAAAGCCGTGTGGTGTATTATTCCGACGGTGGTGACTGCATTGAAACTTCAGATATGGTATTTCAAGAATTGGATAAATTGTTTAATCACGGAACTAATCTAAATTTATTATGGAACGTCTTTTTAGAATACAAAATTTAATATGTTTATTGTTATGTATTGCTCCTAATATTGTCTGGGGACAAGTGTACACCCCGCAGGGTAGTTTAGTTAGCGATACATATGCAATTCCCGGATATTATTCGCCTGCCCAAAAGTTGGCTATCAAACAAGAATATGAGCAGGCATATCCTCGTGCCATTTATATAGATGAAGCTGATCCTACTTATAATTGTCATGCATATGCCTGGCATATTTCAGAGGGAGGTTCACATGTATGGATGGGGATGTCTACAAATCCAACGAGTATATATTGGACATTCGCGATTATATGAAATCCCTTATCCGGATGATGCCTCTTTCATTGAAAATCCCAATTTGTTTAGGGCAATTGATTTCTATGAAAGAGGGTCATATACTATTTCGGTATATGCGGCAAATGCGGTAGGAATAGGAACTTCTTTTAGTAAGACTTTTGATATACAGGATGTCAAATCTTCTTTTTCTTTCTCTGTCTCTCCCAATCCTGTAATAGGAAATGTTATGCAATTAGAAATTGTTAATAGGGTGAGAGGTGCCGAACAATTCACTATTTCGGTTTATACAGCCGACTACAGCCAGGTGGTAAAAGAGTTGGTAACTCCTTTAAGTAGTTTGATTGTAGATATCTCTTCCTTGGAGGATGGTGGGTATTGGGTGGAAGTAAAAGAAGGGGATAGAGTGTGCAAACAAAGGCTGGATATAAAGCGACAGTAGCTATTGCCCTTAACGTAAATAAAGTAAGAAGGGGAGCAAGAAGAGTTAATTCTCTCTTCCTGCCCCCCTCAATCACATTTAGATGTAAATTTGAGCGTGTGCTGAAACTCACCACAGAGGACACAGAGTAACATAGAGTGATTTTTAAGTTATTGACTATCAATATTCTTATTTTGTGATAATCCGTGTAATCTGTGGTGAAAAGGGTTTTGATACAATCCCTTATTTAATCTTTTCCCGTATCTTCGTCAGGTACTTTTTCATTCCTTCCGCATCTTTGCTTGTGATAATTTCAAGCAACTGTTTCAGCTCTGTGCGGATGTTCTCTACCTGTGACGGCGTGCGCGGATTGAACAGGATTTCCTGCAATAAGTAATCATCTTCGCTCAAAAGCCCTTTT
>OGYT01001554.1_pt1 | contig 14632 bp, 9 predicted proteins | sample 1576631 | NCBI WGS metagenome assembly OGYT01 (sample SAMEA3541588, study PRJEB24748) | human gut metagenome | biome: human gut; feature: human-associated habitat; material: faeces | place: China | collected 2012
TACTGGATGTAAGGGGATTACCCATAAGTATATTGTAGTAGTGATGAGTTAGGTGCGCCAAATTTTTTATCAAGATACAGAACTAGTGTTTGCTAAATGCGGAGGCATATGGTATAATATAAACATGGAAAAAGATATATTTACTGTTAAGAGAAATACACTTTCATATGGTAGAGGATATGTGTATTCTTTGCAATATCATCTTGTCTGGTGCACGAAATATCGAAAACAGGTTCTGAAAAATGGGATAGACGCAGAATGTAAAAAAATGTTGTATGGGCTTGCGGAGGAATACAAATTTAAGATTCTGGCGATGGAGGTTATGCCAGATCATATTCATTTACTTCTGGATTGCAAACCGCAATTTTTTATATCAGACATGATAAAGATTATGAAGGGGAATCTGGCACGTCAGTTGTTTCTTTCGCATCCGGAATTAAAACAGGAGCTGTGGGGAGGACATTTGTGGAATCCATCGTATTGTGCAGTCACCGTAAGTGACCGAAGCAGGGATCTGGTAGTGGCATACATTGAGGGACAAAAAGAGAAGGAAAAAAGAAAGTAGGAAATTTTATGCAGATTGTATCCAGCTATGGAGTAGAAATTAAAAAAAAGAATATACCGCTCCGCTCTACGCTGGATATTTTTCGGAAGGCAGTTTCCTATCTGATTCCGGTGTATGCAGAGACCTGGGAAGAACTTTCAGAAATCAGAAATCCACAAAAACGCTTTAATGAAGCGGAACATCTGGTACATGAGACAAAAAAGAATCATGCCAGATTTCTGTTTGACCGTCATTTCCCTAAGATGCCATCTTATCTGAGAAGAGCGGCGATTCAACACGCACTTGGAGCCGTGTCCTCCTATCAGACACGCCTTAGTTTGTGGGAAAAGGGAGAACTGAGAGGAAAACCGAAGCTGGTCTGTGAGAATCATGCGATGCCGGTATTTTATCGGGATGTCATGTATAAGGAAGCAGAACCGGGAGAAGATGCGGCACATTTAAAGCTGTTTGATGGGCGGGAGTGGAAGTGGTTTCAAGTAAAATTACTTCATACCGATATGGAATATCTGCGAAAAAAATGGAGTGGTAAAAAGGCATCTGCCCCTACTTTGGAAAGGAAACATCATAAATATTTCCTTCGGTTTTCATACACAGAGGAAGTAAGCTTATCAAAAACAGATGTAAAAGAGCAGGTGATATGCAGCGTTGATTTAGGAATCAATACGGATGCGGTCTGCAGCATCATGCGTGCAGATGGCACTATCCTGGGACGTAAATTTATAAATTTCTCCAGTGATAAAGACCATTTGTATCATGTGCTTGGCAGAATCCGCCGTTTTCAGAGAGAACATTCCTCCAGACCGGTCCAACGCCGATGGAATTATGCAAAAAGGCTGAATATGGAGCTGTCCCGCAAAATAGCTGCGGAGATCACGAAATATGCCGCAGAGTATCAGGTAGATGTAATTGTGTTTGAGTATCTGGAAATGCAGGGAAAAATATCCGGAAAAAAGAAGCAAAAGCTTCATTTATGGAGAAAGCGGGATATTCAGAAACTGTGTGAACATCAGGCACATCGGAACAGAATTCGTGTGTTCAGGGTCAGTGCCCGGAACACCAGCAGGCTGGCCTGTGACGGAAGCGGAGTGGTAGTAAGAAACCAGGAGAACCATAGCCTATGTACCTTCCGGACCGGAAAACAGTATAACTGCGACCTGTCAGCATCCTATAATATCGGAGCGAGATATTTTATACGGGAACTTTTAAAACCCTTGCCGGAAACGGAAAGGTCTTCACTGGAGGCAAAAGTACCTGCAGTGAAGCGTAGAACCTCCTGTGTTTATGCAGATTTAAGAAAGCTTTATGTGGAAGTAAACAACTTAAAAGCGGCATAAACGCAGGCAGATATACAGCGGACTACCTGTAATGTGGAAACCAGCCGTATCCGGCATGGGAAAAGTGCGTATCCGCACGAATTCTAAGTTACTGGCGTATCCGCCGATATTTAGTCTTGCCGTTTAAAACGGCTGAGAAGCACGTGACTTTAGCCATGTGAGGTTCACTGTGGGATGGTTTAGATTTACGGCATATTTGGTGTCGGCGGTCAAGCGTCGCAGAAAAGATTATTTGCTCCAGCTTTATAAACGCAGCAGTATCGTACTGAAATAGTTGATCTCGCCCCGCTCGTTGTTCAGCACTTTCCGGGCTTTTTGAAATAGAATAGAACCCACCACCTTTACTGAAATTGACAACAGCCGCTCCAAACCGGAGCGGCTGCTATGCAAAGTTTTGACTGTACCAAGTATAACAGATATGGATTTACGGCGAAAGGGCAGGACTGTGCCAATGTAGAGACAATTTTGTGCCACCCATGTTTCTTTGAAACATTATAGCAGTGATTCCACCAGCTGATGGATGTCGGTAAATGGATTGACAGCAATTCCAAACGGTTTGCTGCTGTCATTTTGAAGATGGTATTCCACGGCTTTCCGGATCAGGCTGAGATAATCTGTTTCACCTCCGCTGGTGCGGCTTCCTACCACACGAATATCAATGTTTGTCTGACGGTTGCGGTAGTGTTAAAAATACTTAGGCTCAGTTTGAGAACCCTCCGTTACAATCAGAATGACAGGCTTTATTTTTCTGCGTCGCTGTCCACGCTTTTCAATTTTTCCACGTGCCATTTTACAGCCCTCCCTTGATAAAGGGGATCGCACCATAACGGCCAATCAGATAGCCCTTCTCCACCTTAGCATCCTTGCGGATGGAAAAATCGTAAAGGGAGAACAGATCGGTAGCCGCTGTTTGCTCGTCTTTTTCGGTAAACCAAATCTGATCTCTCCTCAGTACATCCAGGTCAAGAAGATTGGTGTTGTGTGATGTGAAAATCAACTGGGCTCCATTTGGATTGAACTCCACACTGTTAAAAAGCGAGACCAGATGCTTTGTCAGAAGAGGATGCAGATGAGCGTCCATCTCGTCAGCGACAAGAAGGGTTCCTTCATCCAGCACCTTTTTTACAACACCGATCAGTTTGAAATAACTGTTGGTGCCATCAGATTCCTCTGCCATGTTCAGCGGGTAGGAAGAAGTATTTCCCTCTGTATCCTGTACCGTGTGAATGGCCTCAATATTGGTAAAGATATCATTACGCTGAGAAGGAGCGGATTCTGCATCACGCATCTGAAGGGATTGTATGCCAAAATCTGCAACACGCAGCATAGAGGCGATCACATGCCGGTAGTCACCCTCTTTGAGTTGTTCTGCTTCAAGGCCGTAGGCGTCTGCAACAGAATGTTTCGTGATGATCTGGCAGGAAGCAAACCATTCCAGAACTGGAATCACTTTGGAATAGCTCCAGTTTGATGCGACAGACAGATAGAGCTTGTTGGCCGAAGTGCGATCCTTGAGAGTGTTTTGTTCATCGACATCAACGGTAAAGCGAAAATCTTTTGTGTCTTTTCGCTCAAAAATGAGTGCCTGCCTGCCATTGGGATAGTAATACAGATATTCTTCGATAACAGCTTTGTCTGTTACAGAAAATCCATACGCATAGCGGATGCCATTTGTGGTGAAGATGACCTCAAAGCTGCTGGGGCGAGAGGGTGTTTCCCGGTCAAACTTGAAAGGCGAACGATCAATGGTTTTGTGGAGCTGCTGGTTATGCGAAGTCAGCACATAATTTACCATGAACCAAAACGCATTCAAGACATTGGACTTTCCAGAAGCATTGGCGCCGTAAATCACAGCAGACTTCAAATGCTTTTTGTTTCCGTCCACAATCAGGTGCTCTGGATGTTCGTTATCCTTACTGGCAAGCAGGGATAACACGACATTATCTTTGATAGAGAGAAAGTTCTCTACACTAAATTGAATCAGCATAAAACAACCTCATAAATCCTTGTTATAATATATTATATCCGCATTTTTGTGAAAAATCAACGCAAATGAAAAATAAAAATCTGTATAGAGGATTTAATAGAACAGCCGTGTGGAGAGGATATGCGGGGATCTCATCTTTCTTAGGAAGAAGCGGCTCTTTGATTTCTTCCTCGGAATTTCCGTTACTGGGCACGTATGCGTAAACAGTAACAGTACTCAATTTTGGGGATTGCCTATAAGCAGGAGAAAACGGTATAATTGAGGAAGGCAGTTGGGTATAAGGGGTACAAGTGGTGGAGATGAAAAATATTGTGAAGACGGAAAGAGGGGCGGTTGTCTGGGATATGGGATGATGCGGGTGATCGATGCGGTGCATCGCCGTTTACATAAATAGATAGAGGAAATACGATGGAACTGAATTTAAGCGAACCGGGACAGAGCCGGTATCTGAGAGTATATGAATATTACAAAGAATTGATCGTGTCCGGGCAGATGAAGCCGGGAGCGAAGCTGCCGTCGATCCGCAAATGTTCCCTGCAGCTGCAGCTTTCGCGGACGACGGTGGAGACGGCGTATATGCTGCTGGCGGCGGATGGCTATATCATTTCGCGTCCGCAGAGCGGATTTTATGTAACGGATGCGGTGCTGGCGGCTGCAAACCGGGAGGAAATAGAGCACGGTGTGCCGCGTCAGGAGGAACGCCCGGAAATCCGGTATGATTTTGCGTCTTCAAATGTGGATCGGGAGAGCTTCCAGTTTGATTTATGGCGGCGCTATGTCAAGAGCGCCCTGCGCCAGGATGAGCGGCTGCTTTCTTATGGCGAACCGCAGGGAGAGCGGGAATTCCGGGAGGCACTCTGCGCGTATCTGGGGCGCCACCGCAATGTGATCTGTACGCCGGACAGTATCGTAGTAGGGGCGGGTGTGCAGAGTCTCTTGCATATTTTGTGCCCGATGCTGCGGGAGCGGGACAGCGCATGGTTTTTTAATCCGTCGTTCCGGCAGGGACGCCAGATTTTTGAGGATTATGGGTTTCGGACCGGGGATATAAGAGAGTATTGGGAAAATAATGATAGGAGGATTGAGTCCTCAAAAAAGGATTTGTGCGGAATAGAAAAGCCAGATGTATGTGCAAGAGAGATGAAAACAGGGTTATCCGAACAGATGTCAGAGGCGATGAGACATACAGGGAAAAGTGTCTGCTATCTGACCCCATCGCAGATGACAGTCTGGGGCGAGGTCATGCCGGTGGGCGACCGGATGAAGCTTTTAAAGGATGCGGCGCGCGAGGATATGCTGATTATTGAGGACGATTACAACAGTGAGTTCCGCTATTATAACCGCCCGACACCGTCCTTGCAGGGGCTTTCCGGCGGGCGGGGCGTCGTGTATCTGGGGACATTTTCAAGGCTGCTTCTGCCATCGATCCGCATGAGCTACATGGTCCTGCCGCCGGATCTGCTGAAACGGTATCAGGAGCGGGGGCGTTTTTATAACCAGACGGCGTCCAAGGCAGAGCAGATTGCCCTCTGCCAGTTTATCCGGGACGGACATCTGGAAAGCCAGATCCGAAAGTCCAAGAAATTGTACGCGGCAAAGGCAAAGTGTCTGTGTGATGCGGTGCGGCGCATTTTTGGAGAAAAAGCGCGAACGCATCTGGGCGATGCCGGTTTTCTGGTTCTCATGGAGCTTGACAGCCCGCTTACATCGGCGGAAATTGCCTGGCGTGCGGCACAGGCAGGCGTCGCCGTCCGCCCGGTGGAGTCGGTCGGGAGTCTTTTGGAAAAACAGGAGCATCATTTTCAAGAGGGATATCCGAAGCTCCTGTTGTCCTGTGCCTCGATGGGGGCAGAGCGGTATGAGGAGGCGCTGGAGGTGCTGAAAGAGGTAGTGTATAAGAAAGAAAAATAGAAGATAGATATAGAAGTTAAAATGTCCGCATAAACCACAGCCAGTATCCGGAACCATCCGGGCAGTTGTGGGTATGCGGACATTTTATGCGACATTCTTACCCGTTTTTCTCCTCATGCGGCAGCCGGTTCCGGAGCAGCCGCTTTTTTAATTCACTCCAGTGAAATGGAATTAGCGGGTAAATATAACTTTTTCCGGCGATTGTCCGGTTAAAGACAAGGCAGCCGACGGCAATGAGTGTTCCGGCGATGAAGCCCCAGAGATTGAGGAAAAAGGTCAGAATCAGGAGCAGGACGCGCATGAATTTGAGCGCGTAGCCGAGTTCGAAGCTCGTCATCGAGTAGTTGGCGATCGTGACGAACGCCATATAGAGCATCGTCTCGCTGTTGAACCAGCCGGATTTGACCGAGTATTCCCCAAGCACGATACCGGCGATGACACTGAGCGGTGTCGTCAGCATGCTGGGGGTGTTGACTGCCGCGAGCCGCAGACCATCGATGGCAAATTCCAGGATCAGGAGCTGATAGATCAGCGCCACATGGATCTCGTCGGTGACACGGATAAAAGCGAGCCATTCCGGGATCCAGCCGGGATTCTGCATAAAAAGCAGCCACAGCGGTGTCAGAAATAAGGTCAGGAAAAAGATGACCGTCCGCGACAGGCGCAGATAGGTGCCGGTCAGCGGTGGAAAATAGTAGTCGTCGGCTTCCTCGATGATATCGAAAACAGAGGATGGCAGAATCATTGCGGATGGCGAATTGTCCACCAGAATGATGATATTTCCTTCCAGAATCGAGGCAGCGGAGGTATCCGGACGCTCTGAAAAACGAAATTTTGGGAACGGATTGAACCATTTGTGCGGATAAATACATTCGGCAAGGCTTTCCTGATTCATCGAGAGGGCATCGACATGCACTTTTTGAATCCGGGTGCGGATGCGGTTTAAAAGTTCGGTGTCCACCCGGTTTTCCATGTAGCAGATGGCGATATCGGTGTGCGAACTTTCCCCAATATTCATGATTTCCATCCGCAGCTTCGGATCGCGGATGCGCCGCCGGATCAGAGCCGTGTTGAACACAAGCGTTTCGACAAAACCATCGCGCGAGCCGCGCAATACCTTATCCTTTTCAGGCTCGCTGACTCCGCGGGCGGGATAGGTGCGGCAGTCTATCGTGAGTGCCTGTGCATATCCGTCGATCAGAAGAAAAGGAACACCGGAGAGAAGCTGGATAATCAGCGCGTCCGAATCTGTTTCCAGCCCGATTTCGCCGTAGGCGAGGTAGAGGGCGGCAAAATCGTTTGCATTGTCAGGCATCTGGGCGGTTTCAATGCTGCTCATCGCCTGCAGCACTTTTAAAAGCGTATCGTCCTTGGTAAAACCATCAATACAGTAGAGGCAGGCATCGCGCCCGCCGATCATCAGGTTCCGATCTACGACATCAAAACTGATGTCCGGTCGGAGCTTTTTTTGAAAAAAAGTCCGGTTATTTTCAATGGATGAAGAAATCTGCATCGTGTAAATCTCCTATCAGAGAAGCCAATATCAGTGACCGCGAAGGGACTGGAATGGAACAAAATGTTTACAGATGGAGTATGTGCGAAAAGGATAAAAATATACGAAATGAAGCAAACAGAAAAAAAATCTCAAAATATGTTTTTTTAAAAATTCATGGCAAGCGAGGCAATATCAGGGAAAAAGGCGGAAAAAATCGCTGCAAAATGAGACTTAACATGTGCTGAATGGAAAAAGAAATTTGCATGTTAGTTTTAGCAACTAAAAAACCAATGCTTTATTGAGAATAAAATTCAATTAAAAAATAGATAAAAATTCTCATTTTTAAATAGATTTAAATAATTGACAGATTTTATTAGATTAGTTTATACTAACCTCCTCGGTCACCTGAGTTAGGTATGCCTAATCTGGTGCGGAGAGTAAGATATTACAAAAGATTATATGGAGGAATATGTATGAAAGGTAAGGGAAGATCCCGGCAGGCAATTCTGGCGGCGGTGACCGTGTTAGCGGCGGCGCAGGCAGGTACTGCTTATGCTTCAACCGGACCGGCATCGGAGTCCGGAGTACAGACCGGTGCCTGGATTCAGGAAGGACAGGACTGGAAATATCAGGGAACGGACGGAATGCTTAAGACTGGATGGGTCAAGACCGAGAGCGGCTGGTATTATCTGGATCCGCAGACCGGACGGATGATGACTGGATGGATCACAGTCGATGGACAGCGGTACTATATGAACACAACTGCCGATGGCGTGGAAGGACAGATGCGCCGCGGCTGGTGGAAGGACAATGCAGGAAAATGGTATTTCTTCAGCACTGCATCCGATGGAACGGAAGGTATGACCGTGACAGGATGGCAGTGGATTGATGGAAAATGCTATTATTTTGATAACTTGAGTGCAGAAAACTTTGGTCAGATGCACACCGAAGGCCGGACGCCGGACGGCTACAGCGTCAATGCGGATGGACAGTGGGTCAATGAAAATGGAGAGGTCCAGACCCGTGCGGATAGAGGTTACGCGAGCAGCCCGGCAGCAGACGGCAACGGAAGCAGCGTATCAGGAGGCGGTTCGGGAAATTCCGGCAGTTCCGGCGGCAGCCATTCGGGGGGCTCTGGAAGCAACAGTAATTCTGGAAATAACAGTAATTCTGGAAATAACGGTAATTCCGGGAATGACGGAAACCAGAATGGCGGAAATACAGGAGATAACGGAAACACTGAAAATCCAGACAAGCCGCAGATGGTTTCGCTGGTAGATGAGACGAAGACAAAGCTTACCGAAGTAAATTCCCTGGGCTGGTGGCTTCCGATCGCATTTGATGAGGGATACAATGCAGGCAATACGGTCGTTAAGGTCGATGGAAAAGATGTAACCAATCTTTTAACTCCGATCACAGATGACGGACGTATGGCAAAACTGGCGCTTCTTGGCACACCGGGCAAAGTAACCGTCAGCAGCAAAGAAGATGCGGCAAAGGAAGAGACGGTGGTTCTGAGCAATGAGAGCCAGGAAGATGCTGTATATGAGGAAAACGACGGCTATCTGCCTGAGAAGATTCTGACGCATGAGTCAGTTGCTTACTGGGACTATTATCTGACCAATTACGATGAAAACGGAAATGCCCGCATTTCTCCGAAAAAGACTACGTATAACTTGAATGAGGAGAAGCAGACTCATCCGAGCTATTCGCCGGATGCGGTTCTTCCAAAAAATGGAAAAGCAGCCGTTACCATTTTGTTTAACTATAATACAGACGAGGAAAAAGAGTGGTTTGACGGCATCCGCAAACTGGAGCTGGTTGAATACGATGAGCAGAAGGACACAATCAATTCAAGCCTCGTATTTGACAGTGAAAAGAATGTGGCGCACGGACAGGGACGCGTTGGACAGCTGACTATCCAGACAGGACAGAGCAATTTCTACAATAATGGACGTTATTATGTGCGGGTTGTATCGTCGGCAGGCGGTTCCGCGCTCGTCCCGATTCATGTCGTCAATGAGACAGTACCGACGCTGGAGCTTAAGGAAACACCGCAGTCCGGCAAGAATCTTCATTTTGCAGTCAGCGATCTGGTATACGCAATTGAGACACCGATCGAGCGTGTGACCCTGGAAGATCCGAACGGAACAGTAAGCGACCTTAAGATGCTCGATGACTGGTATCTCTACAGCCAGGATTTATTTGTTCTGTACAATGATAATACAGACCATCTGCCATACAAGGGCAATTACAAGATCACTGTATATGCAAATGGTTTCCGGTCATTCTCCAAGAGCTTCAAGGTGAAAACGGGCGCAGAGCCGGTAAAAGAGAAGGAACAGACCAATGGTCAGAAAATGGCGGCATACGGATTCGACGGTATCAGCACCGCATCGACTGGTTCCAGCGGAAGTGGAAGCTCCAGCGGCAGCAGCTCAGGAAGCTCTGCAATTTCTGCAAACCTGATTTTTGATTCAGATCTGCTTGTAAATGCACATCTCCTAGAACAGATCAAGATGGAAAATGATGCTTCTAAGGCCGTCATGAAATGGTGGGACAATGCGATTCCGGATGCAGTCTTTGATACTGGAGATGATGAGTTCTTCAGATGGACAGACTACGTAAATAAGAGCGAGAATCAGAAATACGAAGAGAACAGAATGCTTCCATTTGCAGATTACCGTGAAAATGGAGCATTGGATCCGAACCATCCGGCAACGGCAAAAGAGGTTCTCGAAGATGGTCTGCTCGGCGATATCCAGTACAATGGAAACTTCTCCCGTCAGGATGCACCGGCGATTACAGTTGTACAGAACAAAGAGGGCGAGCCGGTAGTCCTGCAGACAGAGGATACAGAGTATATCGAGGCGGTTCAGAGTATCGTTGTCAACGGAAACTGGCAGGCACTCAGCAAGACCAAATATTTCATCGATAAAGAAGCGAGCACCATTACCATTGATGCGGATGTATTCAAGGCTGGTGAGGAGTATAAGCTGACTGTCGATGCAACGGGATATAAGAGCCAGAGTATCGCATTTACATACGATAAGGTGCTGGAAAACGATTTATCGCTGACCGTTGATTATGCGGAAGATAAAGAGGCGTTTGCAGCTGAGAAAAAAGAAGATTCTAATAAGACTTACTATTTTGCAAATGCTGAATTTACCGTTAATGGCAGCAAGGGAGATTTCCTGAAGAACCTGAAATCTGTTACCCTGCTTTCTGACGAGGAAGATGCGGTTGAGAGAAATATCTACACGAAAGGCGTGTCCAGCAGCAACGATGTTTACTATGAAGTATCCGGGGATGGCAAGAAGCTGATTCTCCATCAGGTTCAGCCGGGAACTTATAAACTGACACTTCATTCGAATTACTACACAGAGACCCTGAGATGTGAATTTGTGGTGGAGAAGGAAAAGGAAGAGATTAAAGAAGAGATGCCAGCTCCAGAAGTGGTGAAGTTCAGCAAACATAAAGCCAGCTGGTCATTTGATCCGGATTTTGGCCGTGCTTCTTTTAAGAATTCAACAAAAACAAGTGTAAAAGATTATTTGACTAAGATTACGTCTGTGAAGGTTGGAAAAACAGAGTATACGAAAGCTTCTTACAGCCTTAGTTCGTATAAGCCTACATGGAAGATGTCGGATGCAGATGATCCAGATAACAATGTACAGAATTTTGATTGCATCGATTTCACCTTAGACGGTTTCAGCACCGAAGAAAGCACCGATGTAACGATCCAGGCAGAAGGATATGAAGAGCTTACATTTACAGTTACAAAGGATATGAAGTTAGCGGGTGACGAAGAGAAACTGCTTCCGGCACCGGAACTGACAGGCAGCACTACGGTTGATACGGGAGATCCGCTGGTTCTGACTGGTGATGAAGAGTATCTGAAAGCAATTAAGTCTGTAAAAGTAACTGGCAATGATGAGGAGGAAGATGCTGCACTTGAATTTAAAGTAAATGGTACAACATTGACAATTCAGACTGGCACACTGGATAGTGGATTGAATGAGGTTGTGATCGAAGCCAAAGGTTACGATAATCAGTCGATCACGGTTACAGTTGAGAGCCAGAAAGCAGATACAGAAATTGAGGTTTCCAGTGTTGTAAAAGAGCGTAGTTGGACAGGAGATTATTATTTACTGATTCGCTTCAATGGAGTTGAGGGAGAAAAGTTAAAAACCTTCTTAAAGGAGATTGATTCGGTTGCGGTAAATGGAACAGAGTATAGCAAGGCATCCGTTTCCTCGCTCCTTAGAAGTGGTGAGTTTGCACCGCATGCAACGGATACATCTTATAGCAATGATAATTATGATTGTTTAAAGGTTTCAGCGTCCGGATTGAGTGAAGAAGAGGATAATGAAATTCTTATCTACACTAAGAATAACGGAATGATTAAGTGCAAACTTGATAAAAAATGGAAATTAATCAAGGAATCCAAAACGCTTCTTGCCGACGAAGTCCTCCCAAGCGAGATCGTCACCACCCCAACCGAGGGAGTAACCACACCGGAGCAAACACCGGAAGAGCCGAAGACGAATGACGAAAACAAGGCAGATGTACCGGATGGCGATAAGAAGAACGAGACAGACGATGCGAACAAGGCCCCGGAAGTAGACGAGGACAAGAAAGAGGATTCGGACGCGTCCAAGGATACTTCGGATGAGAAGAAAGACGAAACTTCAGATAAAGGCGATGCTGACAAGGATGATTCGAAAGATGAGTCCGGTGAAACTGGTGACGATTCCAAGGATAATGATTCCAAGAAGGATGAGACCGGTAACGTAAAAGATGATACTTCTGATAAGGAAGAATCTGACGGCGGTAAAGGTGATGCTTCTGAGAAAGAAGAGTCTGTTTCCGAAGAAGAGTAGTTGTATTTAAAGGAGTAAAAATTGAAACAGAAGTGGTGGATTTTATTAACCCTGCTGCTGTGTGGCTGCGGTGCTTCATCGCAGCCGGATCAAACGGGGACGGTCCAGAATGACCGTCCTCGTTTATCTGCGTCTACGGAAGAGACGGCAGAAAATGTGGCAGCAGTAGAAAAAAACGAAAATTTAGAGAAAAATCCCTCAAATTCGAACCAGAATCCGGGAGAAGGGCAGAATTGGACAGTGTTTGCGATGGATACTGTGATGCAGTTTGACGCCTACGGCGGAAGTGCAAATTTGCAGGAAAAAGTGAAACGGCGGGTGGAAGAGCTGGAAGGGGAGCTTTCGACAACGCAGGAAAACAGCGATATTTTTCATCTGAACCAGGAGAAAACAACGGAACTTTCAGCGGATACGCGTTATCTGATGCAGGAGGCGCTGGCACTGGGAGCGGAAACAGATGGTGCGCTCGATATTTCGATTTACCCGGTTGTGCAAAGCTGGGGATTTACAACGGGAAATTACCGGGTCCCCAGTGAGAGCGAGCGGGAAAGCCTGCTTAAATCGGTCGATTATCGTCTGGTCGGTTTAGAAGCAGATACGGCGTCGATCGAGCCGGGAATGATGGTGGATCTAGGCGGCGTCGGAAAGGGATTTACCGGGGATGAGGTGGTAAAGGCTATGAAGGAGGACGGCGTGACAAGCGCGTTGTTCAGTCTTGGAGGTAATATCCAGACGATCGGAACGAAACCGGATGGCGAGAAATGGTATGTCGGTATCAAGGATCCGGAGAGCGACGGCTATCTGGGCGGAGTCAGGGTGCAGGATGAGGCGGTCATTACCTCCGGCGGCTATGAACGCTATTTTACGGACGATGACGGAACGATTTACTGGCATATCATGGATCCGTCCACTGGGGCGCCGGCGCATAGCGGGCTGATTTCTGTGACAATCATCGGACCGTGCGGGCTGCGCTGCGATGGGCTTTCGACCGCCCTGTTTGTCATGGGACGGGAAAAGGCAGCGGCACATTGGGCGGCGCATCAGGACTATGAGGCAGTCCTAGTTGACGAGAGCGGCACGATCTGGCTGACACCGGGCTTAAAAGACCGATTTATTCCGGTGGATCAGGGGGAGACGCGGGAGATTCGGATATTGTGATTCTGGAACAGATCTAGTATAATGAGCAGAGAAAAGTGCATGCGAGTCAGATTTACAATTTATAACGAAGAGGTCGAAAATACCGTGAATGATAGATTGAAAAAGAAGCTTCTTTGCTTTGAGCGCGCTCTCTCCACATTGGAAGGATACGAGGGATGGATGATAGGCACAACTACACTTCATCTGGACTGGCAGCCCAAACAGGGGGAGAATGAGTTTTGCTATACCAAATTAACTCCAGAAATCATCAAAAAAGGCCGCTCGGCAATCCGGGTCCGCATAGCGGCAGCGGAGGAGGAAAAGGAACGGGAAAATGAGGAGATGGAAGTGCTGCTGGTAAAACCGCGCCAGAGCGTCCTTGTCCCGGAAAAAGAGAAAATGCCGCTCATGAAAGCAATTACGGAACTGGGCAGTGAGGATGATGATACGCTGGTATTTAGCCGCAGCCAGATGGAAGAATATCTCCGGGAGGCGGCAGATACCAATCCGATCCATCAGGGAGAAGCGGCAGTTCTGCCGGGGTTTCTTGTTATGAATGCCTGTCTGCTTCGTCTGTGGAAGAAGGGCTGGATGAAGGGACAGACTGCTCTGGAAGTACGTTTTCTTGCCCCACTTCGTCCTGATGAGGAGGTATATCTGTCGGATTCGGGGCAGGAGGGAAGAAACGCGGTGTATCTGAGAGCGAAGCAAGAGGGAAAGGAAATTCTTTCGATTACAGAAAAATAGGGATGCCGATGATAAAGTGGGTGCAGAGGAGCTATGGATGCATATGTAAACCATCTGCAAAAACAAGGTTGACAATCCTCTGAAATTCCGATATACTCTTTTCTAGCAAAGATTCTCTGTGTGTGATTCATAGGAAAATGCATTACACGGCTTAGAATTTTATCACTGAGGAGGTATATATAATGAGTTCAGAGACAAGTGCAGTGAACGTACACGGCGCATGGAGCGCGAAGCGGCTTACACTTTTGGCGATGATGCTGGCTCTTATCAGTGTGTCTTCGTATATTGCGATTCCGCTTCCGTTTTCGGATGCAAAGATCACAGCGCAGACGATGATTGTCAACCTGATCGGTCTGCTGATTGCACCACAGGATACCATTTTAGTTATGGCGAGCTGGCTGCTGTTAGGCTTATGCGGTGTGCCGGTATTCAGCGGCGGAAGCGCAGGACCGGGAAAACTGCTTGGACCGAGCGGCGGTTACTATATCGGATTTCTGGTTGTAGCGTTCCTGATTTCCCTGTTTTGCCGGAAATGGAAAAATGTTGCATTCCAGACAGCGTTCCTGATTGTAG
>OGYT01001569.1_pt1 | contig 14543 bp, 16 predicted proteins | sample 1576631 | NCBI WGS metagenome assembly OGYT01 (sample SAMEA3541588, study PRJEB24748) | human gut metagenome | biome: human gut; feature: human-associated habitat; material: faeces | place: China | collected 2012
TGACCAAGGTCAACAAGCGGGTCGTGGAAAACCTCATCAAGAGCGGTTCCATGGATACCTTTGGTTACCGTCGCCGGCAGCTTCTTGCCATCATGGACCGGGCGCTTGACGCGGCGGCCCAGGACCAGCATGACCGCATGACAGGGCAGCTTTCCCTGTTTGGCGGCGATACGCGGCAGAGCGCGGCGGCCATTCCCATCCCGGACCTGCCGGAAATCCCTAAGGACGAAGTCCTGCGTCTTGAAAAGGAACTCATCGGATTTTACGTCACGGGCCATCCCTTGGACGCGTTCCGCAAGGTCCTTTCGTCCATGACCGGTATTGCCCGTTGCACGGAGGAACACTATCATGACGGCGAACGCGTGACCGTTGGCGGCCTCATTACAGGTGTCCGCATCCGCTCAACGAAAAAGGGGGAGCGCATGGCGACCTTTATGCTGGAAGATTTGACTGGCAGCATCGGCGTCATTGCCTTTCCCCGCACGTATGGGGAGTGCCGCAGCCAGATTGAGGAAGATCAGCCTGTCGCCATTACAGGCATGCTGAAATTTGACGAAGAGACACCGCGCCTATTTGCCAATCGCATTGAACCTTTGCGGGAGCGTGAAAAGGAAATTCACCTTTTCATTGGCAAAGGGCGCAACACGCCCGATGTCCAAGCCCAGCTGGGCGCCATTTTCAGCGCCTTTCATGGGAAAAATCCTGTCTATCTTCATGTGGAAGAGACCCGGCAAGTGATCCGTACGCGGCCCCAGTTCTGGGTGGACGGGAAGGCACCGGGATTTACCGACGCCATCAAAAGGGTCCTAGGGGAGGAGGGCCTCCGCTGAATCATGTCTTTTAATAACGGTCCCTGCGATTTTGACAGGGACCATTTTTATCCTTCTCTGGAATCTCCCGTTTCTGTTAGCGGAAGAGGTTCAATGGAAGGACCCTCTTCGGCCAATCAGGAATAGGGGGCTTTTCTTATAGGACAAAAGAAGAGGAAGAGGGAGAAAAATGAGTCTCCATGCCTCTTTTTCATTTCTTTCCTGTCGTTTAGAAGGAATGCTTCATAAGTTAAATGTTATATGTAACTTCAACGAGTTCAGTAAAATCATAGCTTTTCTCTTTGCCGATTCTCACAAGATTGGGCAAAATAACCAAGTTGTACGTTACAAGTGGACAATGAATGCGGATATAAAACGTAAATTTTCTCAATTTTGTAAAGAAAATAAAAATAAAGACCATTCCTCCGCTCATAAGAGCCTTCTAACTTGCATGACGCTGGTCTCCGTGTTACAATAAAGCGGTATGGATTGAATATTTCAAGTTTTTAGGAGGTCGCTTTGTAATGAACATCTTTGTATGTGTTAAACAGGTACCGGATACCGCCGAAATGAAAATCGACCCGGTTACCAACAACCTCGTCAGAGACGGTGTCACCAATATCATGAACCCGTATGACCAGTATGCTTTGGAAACGGCTCTGGAAATCAAAGATTCCATGGGTGCCAAGGTTACGGTCATCACCATGGGACCGCCCCATGCTGAATCCGTCCTGAAGGATTGCCTTGCTGTCGGTGCTGATGAAGCTATCCTCGTCAGTGACAGAGCTTTCGGCGGCGCTGATACGCTTGCTACGAGTGCTGCCCTGGCTGAAACCATCAGACATCTTGGGATTCCTGATCTCATTATGTGCGGCCGTCAGGCTATTGATGGTGATACGGCACAGGTTGGTCCTGAAATTGCTGAACATCTGGATCTGCCGCAGGTTACGGCTGCCCTGAAAGTTCAGGTCAAAGATGATAAAGTCGTTGTTGACCGCGACAACGAAAATACGTCCATGACCCTGGCCATGAAGATGCCTTGCGTCGTTACGGTTATGCGCAGCCCTGAACTTCGTTTTGCCAGCATCAAAGGCAAGATGAAAGCCAGAAAGACCCAGGTTCCTGTTTACAGCGCTGACGATCTCCAAATCGACCACAGCATCATCGGTAAAGCCGGCTCCCCGACTCAGGTCATGAAGAGCTTCACTCCGAAAGTTACGCAGGTCCATGGCGAAATCTTCAACGATGAAGATCCTGCAATTGCTGTCGATAAGCTGGTCAACAAGCTGATCGCTGACAAGATTATTACGAAGTGAGGTAGGGATAACAATGGCTAAGAAAACCGGTAACGAAAAAGATTTATGGGTTTATTGCGAACATTACGAAGGTAAACCCGTTCATGTCGTATACGAACTGCTCGGCGAAGTTAGAAAAATGGCCGATAAGTGCCATCAGCGTGTTGGGGCTGTCCTCCTGATTGATGATCCGAAAGACATCCCTCAAGACCTGATCGCTCATGGCGCTGACGTTGTTTACGTTGTCCGTGATCCAAAGTTTGCTCATTATTCCACGGAACTTTACACCAACGCTTTCGCAGAATTGATTACTGAATATCGTCCTAACGCCATCCTTATCGGCGCTACGAATGATGGCCGTGACCTTGGTCCTCGCGTGGCTGCCCGTGAACGTACCGGTCTGTGTGCAGACTGCACCATTCTGGACGTCGAAGAAGACGGACTTGTTGAATGGACCCGTCCGGCTGCTGGCGGTAACATCATGGCCACGATCCTCTGCAAAGAAGACCGTCCTCAGATGGGGACCTGCCGTCCGAAGACCTTCAAGGCTCCGGAAGCTGATCCTTCCCATAAAGGTGAAGTTGTTGAATATACCCTGAAACATCAGATTGAAGACCGCGTTGAAGTCCTGAGAAGAGATCCGGTCGTCACCGAAGGTGAAATGGCCATCGATGATGCTCCGTTCGTCTGCTCCGGCGGCCGCGGCATGAAAGCCAAAGAAAATTTTGCCCTCCTGCAGGATCTGGCCCATGTGCTCGGCGGTGCAGTTGGCGGTTCCCGTGCTGCTGTCGATGAAGGTTTCATCGAACATCCTCGTCAAGTTGGCCAGTCTGGTAAGACCGTTACGCCGAAGATTTACTTCGCCTGCGGTATTTCCGGTTCTGTTCAGCACAAAGCAGGTATGAGTAAATCTGATACCATCGTCTGCATCAACAAGGATCCGGATGCTCCGATGTTTGAAATCTCCCGCTATGGTATCGTTGGCGATGCCCTGAAAGTCCTGCCTCTGCTCACCCAGAAGATCAAGGAATTCAAGGAATCCTAATTAGCGGCACTCCTATGAAGTTTCGTAAAGCCCGAGCCTTTTTGGCCCGGGCTTCTTGCGTTTTCTCTCGAAAAAAGAAGGTCAAGAGATTGCCCTTTTCTGGTCAAAGGGATTTGCCCCGCTACTTTCTTTGTAGTACAATGAAATGAGCCGGTTTCAGGAAATGTCACTTGCTGGATGGCTAAGGAGAAGGTCCTCATTCTTTACCTGGATTGGTTCCGTACCGATCCTGTTCTGGATGGAAAGTTCCCCTTCCTTGCGAGGGCAATCCATGCGCACCGCGGCTTGTGGGCTATACGATCTATTTCCTGGGATGACGGCTTTTTTACAGGGATGGATGAATACAACACCAAAGACTCTCCCCGGTGGGAAGAAAGGTCAAGATAAAGGAGTTCTTACCATGAAAAAAACGAAGATTATTTGTACTTTGGGTCCGGCAACGGACAGAAAAGAGATCCTTGTCAAGATGATTGAAAGCGGCATGGATTTGGCTCGTTTCAACTTTTCCCATGGATCCCATGAGGAATGTGCCAAACGATTGGCCCTTTTGAAGGAAGCCATTGCCGAAACAGGCCGTGTCATCGGTTTTATCGGCGATACAAAGGGACCGGAAATGCGCCTGGGCCTGTTTAAGGGGGACAAGGTGACACTGAAGGACGGGGACGCCTTTACACTGACTGCAGAAGCCTGCGAGGGCACAGCGGAAAAAGCCCATGTAAACTACAGCGGTCTTCCCCAAGAGGTGAAAAAAGGTGATACGATCCTTCTGAATGATGGGAAACTGACCCTTCGGGTAGAATCAACGACGGATACTGAAATCCATACAACGGTCACCAACGGCGGGGAGATTTCTTCCCGTAAGCGTGTCGCTGTGCCAGGGGCTATCTTGAAGCTGCCCTTTATGTCGGAAGCAGACGTGTCCGATATTACCTTTGCGGCAAATGCGGGAATGGATTATATTGCAGCCTCCTTTGTACGCAGCGCCGATGATGCCATGCAGATCCGGCGCCTTCTGGAGAGCCTCGGCTCCAATATGGGCATCATTGCCAAGATTGAAAACCAGGAAGGCGTCGATAACATCGATGAAATCCTGAAAGTTGTCGACGGTGTCATGGTCGCCCGTGGTGATTTGGGTGTCGAGATTCCTATGGAAGATGTTCCTGTTGTCCAAAAGCAGATCATCGCAAAATGCAATGCAGCTGGCAAACCTGCCGTCACGGCAACCCAAATGCTTGAGAGCATGATCACAAATTACCATGCCACGCGTGCTGAGGCAAGTGATGTGGCAAATGCCATCTATGACGGGACCGATGCCATCATGCTGAGCGGTGAAACCGCTTCCGGTGCCTATCCTGTCGAAGCCGTGGAAACCATGAGCCGGATTGCCAAACGGACGGAAGCTTCCCTTGACTATGTGAATGTCTTTAAACATAAAGGCATTGGGGCACAGGTCCAGATGACGGACGCTATTTCCCATGCCACGGTGCAGATTGCTCAGGAACTTGATGCCAACGTGATCCTGTCCATTACGGAATCTGGATACACGGCCCGCATGGTTGCCAAGTATCGTCCCCACGCCATGGTAGTCGGTGTTTCCCCGAAAGAAGAGAGTCTGCGCCGCATGGCGCTTTATTGGGGCGTCGTTCCCCTTAAAGGCCTCAATAAACCCAATACGGATGCCCTCATTGACCTTGCCGTCAACGAAGCCAGAAATGCAGGTCTTGTCCGGAAAGGGGATTCGGTCATTGTCACGGCGGGTAAGAACGTGGGGAAAGTAGGAAGTACGAACCTTATTCAGGTTGTCAATGTCGGTGAAATTGTCGTCAAAGGGCAGGGCATTGGCCGTAAATCCGTTACGGGCGAAGTGGCCCGCGTGGAGCATCTCAGTGATATCGATAAAATAAAAGAGGGTTCCATTCTTGTCTGTTCCGCCCTTGAAAACGAAATGGGTGCCAAAGCGGCCCAATCAGCGGGCATCATTGCTGAAGAAGGGGGCTTTACCTCGCCGGCGGCCATTGTGGGCATCAATTTCGGAATCCCTGTGATTGTTGGGGCCGCTGGAGCCATGAAGGAATTGGAAGATGGCGATGTGGTGACCCTTGACGTGGAGTCCGGTACGGTCTATGCCGGGAAAATCAACGTCAAATAAAAAGCGCATTGATGGATTAAAAAAACTTTACAAACAGCGTCACGGAGGCTTTTTTCCGTGGCGCTGTTTTGGTTATTCTTAAAAATACTAAGGCCCTTTCGTGAATTTAAAAAGAAGGCAATGGCCGCTTTTCCCGTTTTCTTGGAATCCAATCTGCTACAATAGAATTAAAATGGAGGAAGGTGAAGAATGTGGAAGGCTTTTGGCAGATGCTCTCCATCCAGATGCTGCTTTTTGTCTATATGGCCATTGGCTATGGACTGCGTAAAGGGAAAATCCTCAAAGCGGAGGCGCGGGATGCTTTTACGGAATTTGTCATCCTTGTTACCCTGCCGTGCATGATCTTTGAGTCCTTCCAGATTACCTTGACAGTTGAAACGCTGCAAAAAGGGCTCCTGAGCCTTTTTGTCGCCTCTTCTGTGGAAGTCCTTTCACTCATAATCAGCAACGTAGCCTTTCGGTTCTGTAAAAAAGATGAAATTCCTATCATGCGCTACGGGACGCTGGTCAGTAACTCCGGTTTTGCCGGTCTGCCGGTTATTGAAAATGGGTATGGGCTGGATGGTCTTTTTTATGCCAGCCTCTATATCATCCCTACAAGGATTCTCATGTGGAGTGCGGGCATCAGCCTTTTTACGACGGCACCGCGCTGGGAGCGTATAAAGAGGGTCCTATTCAACCCGGGCATCATTGCCGTAGAACTGGGGCTCCTGCGGATGCTCTTTGAACCCGACCTGCCGCTGGTTGCCGTGAGTGCAATCCACGCCTTGGGTGAATGCACGACGCCCCTTGCCATGATCATTGTGGGGATGATTTTGGCAGAGATTCCATTAAAGAACTTCCTATCGGGCAAGGCTTTGCTTCTATCCGCTATCCGTCAGCTTTTCATGCCGTTGGTGCTCCTTCTTAGCCTTCGCGGCCTTCACATCGATCCCCTTCTGACGGCGGTCGCAACCATCCTTACGGGAATGCCTATCGGGTCTACGACGGCCATCCTTGCTGCAAAATATGGGGCCAATGCGGAATTTGCTTCTGCCTGTGTCTTTACGTCAACCGTGACAAGTCTCGTGACGGTGCCCTTCTTGGCTCTTTTCCTCTAAAAAAGAACTCCCAACAAATCCATGATTGGAAGTTGCTGGGAGATTTTTTATGCCTTATTGGGTAAACGTGCCAGAAGGTTTCTTTTAAGGGGCGGGACGACGCGTTGCAAAAGACCGGCCGCAACATAGGAGACCGTGACAAGGAGCACGTAAAAGACGGGCATGGGGAATCTGTCAAAGGGAACGATGGCTCGATCGATCCAGTAGCTTAATTGGTCGAGAAAGAAGGGATGGATGAGGTAGATATAAAAGGAACGATCCGATATTTTTTCCAATAAAGGCAGTTTTCCTTCAGGATAGCGGTCCAGAACGGCACTGGCAAAGAGGATGAAGATGACTGTATAGGTCAGGCCCGGTGTGGAAAGCTGCTGCAGTGCATTCGTCGTATCCTCAAGGGGCATGTGATGGATGAGGATCCAGCGGTAGAAGATCAGCGTGTTGCAGCTTGCAGATAGCACAAAAGCCGCGCCCAAGACTTTTTTCCATTTTCTGATGAAGGTAAGGAAGGCCTCATAATGACGGGCAATGACGCCGCCCATCATAAAGACAAAGAGATAGAAGAAGGGAAAATAGTTCAGCCTGTATTGGAGCAGGTCATACAGAAGGGGCGTATCGACAACCCATTGGGGATAGGCCCAGAAGTGGGCACTGACCCGGTATAAGAAAAGCTCTAAGATAAACAGGATGGATAGGCTCAGATAAAGGCCCATGGCTTCCATCTTTTTCATGAGGCTTCTCCATAGGGGAAAGAGCAGATAGAACCACATGAGGATGACGAGAAAATAGATGTGATAATTTCCCAGTCCAAAAAAGAGGGTGAAAAGCACGTATTTGGGATGCCACATGGCAAGGTTTCGGGCCATGAGACTTGCGACACCCATATAAAAGAGGCTCGTCACTACATAGGGAATCCCGATGCTCTTGAATCTTATCTTGATAAAGGACCTATACTCCAAGGGCTTTTCCAAGGGATGGGAATAAAAAAGTCCGTAGCCGGAGATAAAAAAGAAGGTGGGCACGCTGTAGCGGCTCAGCACTTCACACAAAAGGTAGAGCCAGTTCCATGGTGTACCGGACTGCATGACAAGGTCACCGACGTGGATGGCAACGACGCCCAGCATGGAAAGGGCGCGCAAATGGTCAAAGATAATGTTTCGTTTTTTCATAAAAGAGCTCCTCTAAACGGTGTTTCCTTAACTTATCAATTATAATATACCCAAAGGGAAAAGGCCATCGAAAAAATCAACTGGTCAGATGGACCTTGCCTTGCTACAATGAAAATAAGAAAGGAGGGATCCCTATGAACCATCATACGATGCAGGCTTTTGCGCGGGGGAGCCTTTTTTTGGCTTTCGCTCTTATGGTGCAGCAGCTGCGTATTTTGCTGCCTTTGCCGCCTTTTGTGATGACGCTCATCATCGGGAGCCTTGTCAATTTGTCCCTGGTCCTTGCGGGGCGCTTTACGGCGCCTGCCGTAATCTGGGCCATGAGTGCGGCCCTGCCTGCAGTGGCCTTTATGCAAGGTCATCTGGCCCTTCCCTTCATGATTCCTGTGGTCTTTTTCTCAAACGCGGCTTACGCTTTTTTCTGTAAAGAAGCGCAGCGTGCGCGCCTTCGTATCTTGATTGCCCCGCTTTTCAAGGCATCCTGTATGACAGCGGGGCTTTTTGCCGTGAGCTCCCTCTTTCAGGTCGGCCCTCAACTCGTCTGGCGGTTTCTTCTGTTCTATGGGAGCATGCAGTGGGCGACCTCCTTTTTAGGCTGCCTCTTTTTCGAACTTGTGGCTCGGCGTCTTGCTGGAAAAGAAAGTGTATGAAATGGTACAATCATATGGCTTTTTGGAAAGGCCCGTTATATAATAGATTGATACGCTTTTAGATTTGCTGTGGGGGAGAACAAAATGCAAATTATCGTTGTCGGCTGCGGTAAGGTGGGACGAAATATCGTTACGCAGCTTATCAAGGAAAACAATAATGTGACCGTCATTGATACCAATGCGGACCTCATCCACCATATTTCGACCAACTACGACGTCATGGGTATCATAGGCAACGGCTCAAGTTTCAACGTCTTGCGGCAGGCCGATCTTAAGCATGCGGATATGCTTATTGCCGTGACGGAAAGCGATGAAGTCAATCTTTTGACCTGCGTCATTGCCAAACTCAATAATAGCGGCTGTCACACCATTGCCCGTGTGCGGAGCCCGCATTATTCGGAGGAAAGCCATTTCCTGCAAAAGGGCCTGAATCTTTCCATGACCATCAATCCGGAACTGGAAGCTGCCAAGGAAATGACGCGGCTCCTTAATTTTCCTACGGCAATTGATATCTTCAGCTTTGCCAAGGACCGAATCGATATGCTGCGCTTCCGCGTTCCCCAGCGGTCCATGCTCATTGGGATTTCCTTAAAGCAGTTGGCGCAGCTGACGACAAATAATCTGCTTATCTGCATCATTGAACGCAATAGTGAAATCATTGTTCCTAACGGGGATACAGTCATCATGAGCGGCGACATCCTGACCATCATGGCTATGCCCAGCGATGTCGAGGAATTTTTCCGCAAAATCGGTGTCAAGACAAACAAAGCGGAAAACGTCATGATTGTCGGCGGCGGAGCTACAAGCTATTATTTGGCCAAGCTTCTTTCCAGCCGCAATATCCACGTGACCATCATCGAAAAGGATATGAAACGCTGCGAAGAGCTTGTGGATGCCTTGCCCGATGTAACTGTCGATTGTGGGGATGGAACGGACCGCCAACTGCTTGATGAGGAACATCTGGAAAATATGGACGGCTTTGTGGCCTGCACGGGCATCGATGAAGTTAACGCCATCCTTTCCCTTTACGTCATGAACCGTGTGAAGAAAAAGGTTGTCACAAAGCTGAATCATGTCGATTTTGGGGAACTTTTGGATAACCTTCATCTGGACAGCGTCATCAATCCGAAGGAGATTACGGCCCAAAAGATTGTGCAGTATGTCCGGGCTGCCGGCAACAGCATGGAGTCCAATGTGGAAACCCTTTATCGCCTTATGAATGGGCGCGTCGAAGCCATGGAATTTTTCATTGATAAGGATTCCTTGGTGACCGGGCAGAAGCTCGTCGATATGAAAATCAAGGACGGTGTCATCATTGCTGGAATCCTGCGCGGCGGCAGGCTGATTATCCCAGGCGGTCAGGATGAATTCCGGATTGGGGATACGGTCATTGTCGTAACAACCCATATCGGGTTCCACGATATTTATAATATTTTAAAATAATGGGGTGAGGCCATGAATTATGCTGTGATTGGAAGGATCCTTTCCTGGGTCCTTCGTACGGAAGGCCTCTTAATGCTGCTTCCCTGCCTCATTGCCCTCATTTATGGGGAGTGGCAGGGCCTGGTCTATCTTGCCCTGGGAGTCGGGGCCATAGCGGCAGGCTGGCTCCTTTCCCGCAAAAAGATTGCCAATCCCGCCATCTATCAGCGCGAAGGCTTTGTGTCCGTTGGGCTTTCTTGGGTTGTCCTTTCCCTTTATGGAGCAATTCCCTTTGTCATTACCGGTGAGATTCCGGTTTTTCTTGATGCCCTTTTTGAGATTGTGTCAGGGTTTACGACGACAGGTTCTTCCATATTGGCCAATGTGGAGGCGCTCTCTCATACAAGCCTGTTTTGGCGGAGCTTTTCCCACTGGATTGGCGGGATGGGCGTCTTGGTCTTCATTCTCATGATGATCCCCTCAGGCAGCGGTGGTACGCAGATCAATCTCATGAAAGCGGAAAGCCCCGGTCCTGATGTATCAAAGTTCGTGCCCCGTGTAAAGAACACGGCCATCGTCCTTTACCGTATCTATCTTGGTATGACCCTTCTCATGATTGCCATCTTGGCTTTTTCTGGGATGAACTGGTTCCATAACCTGTGCATTACTTTTGGCACGGCGGGAACGGGGGGCTTCGGGGTCCTCAACAGCAGCTGCGCTGAGTATACGCCCTTTCAGCAGTGGATCATCACCATTTTTATGATTGCCTTTGGCGTCAATTTCAGTTTCTATTACTTGCTTCTGACAAAGAATTTCTATGAAGCCTTCCATCTGGAAGAAGTGGGGGCGTATCTTGCCATCATCTTTTGTGCCGGCCTTGCCATTACCTGGCAGATCGAACCGCGGTATGGCAATTTTGAGGAAGCCCTGCGCGTGGCCTATTTTCAAGTCGGCAGAATCATTACGACGACAGGGTTTTCAACGGTGGACTTTGACCTATGGCCAAGCTTTTCCAAAACCATCCTTGTCATGCTCATGATCATCGGAGCCTGTGCCGGATCAACAGGGGGCGGCGTCAAAGTCAGCCGCGTTGTCCTTGTCATGAAGAGTATCAAGCAGGAACTGCGCCAAATCATTCATCCCCATGGTGTACAGTGTGTCCGGATGGACAAGAAGACCGTGGACCGCAAGGTCCTCAGTTCCCTTTATGTCTATTTGACGAGTTATTTCTTTGTCTTTGGTCTTTCCGTGCTTGCCATCAGTCTCGAAAACTTTAGTTTTACGACCAACTTTACGGCTGTTGCGGCCACCCTCAACAATATCGGACCGGGACTTGCAGAAGTGGGTCCGAGCCGTAACTTTGGCGTATATGGAGACTTTTCCAAGTTGGTCCTGATCTTTGATATGCTCGCTGGCCGTTTGGAACTGCTCCCCATGCTGCTGCTTTTTTACCCACGGACTTGGTCCAGCAAATGCTAAGGAGCCTCATATGACAAATGAAGTGGAATACTGGACGGAGCGTCTTATAAAAGAAGTTGTCCTGCTGGGTCACCCTGCTGAATTTGGACGTCTGCTTGCTGCAAATTTGGGCTCTGAAAAAAGCATCCGCCGTTTGGCCCTTTATGTCGCGCACAATCAGCCGGCTTCGGCTGAGGACATTGCTGATGAAATGCTTGCCATCTGCGATGAACGAGACGCATGGCGCCGTAAAAAGGAAGCTGAATATTACAGCCAAAAAGTGAACGCGTGGTATAATCGAGACCGCAAAAAAGACCAGGACTGAGGGCCTGGTCTTTTTTTCGGCTGTATGACGGAGCGCCCTACCTGTGGTATAATGAGCTGATAACAAAGAAAGGATGAAGCAAATGGATACTTGGCAGCAAGTCAGCATCAGTGTAACCCGTGAAGCCGTCGAAGCAACAGCCAATCTTTTTTGTGAAGCCGGCGCCCGTAACGGAGTTGAAATAGACGATCCCCTGCTCCTCAAGGAGCTCAAGGAACATACAACGTGGGAACTGTGTGACCTTCCCATGCCGGAAGAAACGGAGATTGTGACCGTTTCTGCCTATTATCTTGAAGATGAAGAACTGTCCGGACGCCTTTCCACCATTAAGGAAGGCTTGTCAGAGATAGAAAAGAGAATTGGCAGCTTCCAGATAGGTCAGCTCCGCTTCCGTAAGGTGAGTGAAAAAGATTGGGCCAATGAATGGAAGCAGTATTTCCATACGACGAAGATCGGCAGTCAGATTGTCATCAAACCCGATTGGGAAAGCTATACCCCGACGGCGGAAGAAAAAGTCATCGAACTTGATCCCGGTATGGCCTTTGGTACGGGAACGCATGCTACAACGCGGATGTGTATCGAACGCCTTGAGGAACTGGTCACGCCCAATATCGATGTGTATGACGTCGGTACAGGAAGCGGGATCCTTGCCATGACGGCCGCGCTTATGGGCGCCCGTTCCATTCATGCCATTGATATTGACGGCAAGGCTGTGGAAGTGGCCAAGGAAAATATTGCCAAAAATCACCTTTCCAACCGGATTACGGTCAAAAAGGGCAATCTCCTCGATGATGCCGATGAAAAGGCCGATCTCATTGTGGCAAACATTATTGCTGACATCATCATCACGCTCCTTCCCGATGCATTCAAAAAGCTCCGTCAAGGCGGGCTCTTCCTCGCCTCGGGCGTCATCAAGGAGCGCCTTTGCGATGTGGAAAAAGCGGCTCGGCAACATGGTTTTACTGTCCTTGATGTTAAAAACCGTGCTGGTTGGACCGCAATCACCATGAGAAAGGATGCCTGACGTGTACCGTTTCTTTTTAGGCAAACCCTTTGCCGATACCCTGGAAGTGACAGGCCAGGATGCCCATCACATGGGCCATGTCCTGCGCATGAAAGTAGGGGACGAGGTTCAAATCGTAAGCCTTGACCAGATTGCCGCCGTTATGAAAATTACGGCCTTTTCCAAAGATGCCGTCACCCTTGAAACAGTACGGATCCTTGAAGAAAACCACGAACCGACAGTGAGGGTCACCCTCTATCAGGGGCTTCCCAAGCAGGATAAGATGGAATGGATCATCCAAAAAGCCATTGAACTGGGTATTTCGGAGATCCAACCTGTCAGTATGGCTCATTGTGTCGTTCGCCTTGATGAGGGGAAAACTGCCAAAAAGCTGGAGCGCTGGCAAAAGATTGCTGAGGCAGCGGCCAAGCAAAGCAAGCGGGATATCGTCCCTGTTATCAAGGCCCCTCTGCCGGTAGCGCTCGCCCTGACTTCCTGTGAAGCGGACCTAAAGCTCATGGCCTACGAAGTCGAGGAAGAAGGCAGCCTGCGCAGGACTCTTCAGAAGACTCCTGATGCAAAATCTATTGCTCTTCTCATTGGGCCTGAAGGCGGTATTTCAGGGGATGAATTTGATCTTGCTGCTGCCCATGACTGGCAGTCTGTCAGCCTTGGACCACGCATCCTGCGCACGGAAACCGCGGCTCTTGCGGCCCTTGCGGCTATCCAATACGAAACCGGAAACCTGGGAGGTTAAGTGTGAAGCACAGCATCAGTTTTTATACTCTGGGCTGCAAAGTGAACCAGTCCGATACGGCTTCCATGGAAAAACTTTTCCGTGAAGCTGGCTATGAAATCGTTCCTTTTGGAGAAGCCAGTGATATTTGTCTCATCAATACCTGCGTCGTCACCAATATGGGGCAGGGGAAATCCCGGCGCATGATCCGCCGTACCATCAAACGTGATCCCAAACCGCTCATAGTCGTTACAGGGTGTTATCCCCAGACGGCGCCGGAAGAGGTTGCGGCCCTTGAGGGCGTGGACCTGCTTGTCGGCAACCGTGACCGGGCCCGCATCGTTGAGCTTGTGGAAGAGCGCCTCGGTGAGCGGGACGCGGCGCCCGTCAATGACGTCCTTGACCTGCCTGTAGGCAGTGAATTTGAAGATCTTGCGGCTTCTGTCGATGACAGCCGTGACCGGGCCTTCCTAAAGATTCAGGAAGGCTGTGATCAGTACTGCTCGTACTGCATCATCCCCTATGCAAGACCCGCCACATCTATATCCTGGGCGTGCGCTCCGCGGCGGCCCTGGCCAGCTTTCTGGGCTTCTACTTCAACCTGATTTTTGACAATGTCACCGTGGTACACGCCACCTCCACCAGTGAGGTATTCGAGCAGCTCTTGCGCATCGGTCCCAACGATGTCATTGTGGGCGTCAGCTTCCCGCGGTATTCCCGCCGGACGGTGAAGGCCATGCAGTTTGCCCACGACCGGGGGGCCGCCACCATCGCCCTCACCGACAGCGAAACCTCCCCCTTGGCTCCCATCTCCACCCTGACCCTGCTGGCCAAGAGCGATATGGCGTCCTTCGTGGACTCCCTGGTGGCTCCGCTGTCGCTGATCAACGCGCTGATTGTGGCCATCGGTCGCAAGAAAAACGACGACCTCTCCCAGACCTTTGAGACACTGGAGCAGATCTGGGATGAATATGAGGTCTATGAGAAAGTGGAAGAGATCACTTGAAGCATGTAATTGTCATCGGCGGCGGTGCGGCCGGCTGTATGGCCGCCGTCGCCGCCGCCCAAAAGGGTGCAGCCGTCACCCTGCTGGAGCGCAATCCCAAGCTGGGGCGCAAGCTCTACATCACCGGAAAGGGCCGCTGCAACGTGACCAACGACTGTGCGGCGCCGGAGGTGCTGCAGAATGTCCCACGCAACAGCCGGTTCCTCACCAGCGCCGTCACCCGCTTTCCCCCGGAGGCGGTGAAGGCGTTTTTTGAGGGCCTGGGAGTACCGCTGAAAACAGAGCGGGGGAACCGGGTCTTTCCCTGCTCCGACAAAGCCGCTGTTTGCGTTTTACGGTCGCGTTCCGTATTCCGCCATTCGCGATAAATAATATATTT
>OGYT01001570.1_pt1 | contig 14531 bp, 9 predicted proteins | sample 1576631 | NCBI WGS metagenome assembly OGYT01 (sample SAMEA3541588, study PRJEB24748) | human gut metagenome | biome: human gut; feature: human-associated habitat; material: faeces | place: China | collected 2012
ACAGCGATGGACAACATTCCAGGTGGAGAACTTCATGGAATGGAGACCGATGGTATAAGGAGACACCACCACAGGATTACACAGAATTCAAGGATTAATTATTTCTATTTTTAAGGAATTGACTTAAGGTTTCTTTGAGAATCCTGTGTAATCTGTAGTGAATGAAGAGCAGTGCCTGATTTTTGCCAACAAGGGAGGGAGGGAAGTACAACCCGGAGATGTTCAAGGGACCATCGTACTTCCCTTTATCAAAGAAGTACCGGACAGAAACAGTTATCAGGAAAAGGAAATATTGACTTCGGAAAGCATACAGAAAATATAGATGAAGGTTACGAAACGAAGGAAAAGGGATCTGAAAGCGTTATCTTATCTGTTGGTGAAAGAGTTGACTCAGCAAAAAACGTAAGTATCGGAAGAGGCAAATGTAGCCGTTAACGCAAAGACACCTGATAACAGCACTGAACAAGGCGAAAAGGAAATAACCGAAAGTACAAGTCCGTTTATAATTGGCAAAAAAGTAAGTATCTCGCCTCTTGCCCGGAAAAGCCTTCAGTGAAACGGAGAAGATAGAAATCAATTTAGCCTACTGATATACAAGCTTTTCAAAGCACAAAACTTCTGTCAGCCAAAGCTTTGTTTTAACAGTATGTTAAAGCTTATTCTTTAGATGCAAATACCAAGTTCTTTACGTGCAAAAGACTTGTTATTTGCATCTAAGAATAAAATGGCCGGAAGAGGGCGTTAACAATGTTAATGAAGAGCACTGATACACCCAACCGGAAAATGAGGAAATTAAGATTAAAAGTCAGTGCTCCGACCTTTTTAAAGCAATGTACAAGGATCTTTCTGCTTAACAAAGCATTGTGACAGCAGTACGGCAAACGGAGTATCGTATACTCTTGCTTTCTGAGGACACCCCTTTACACAGGCACAGCATTTAATGCAGCGTTCGGCATCCGTATTTAACTCGTCACCTTTTATAATGGCACTCACGGGACACATCTTCGCACATGCACCACAATGAGTACACAAGGATTCGTCTTCTACCCAAGGAGTACGGGGAAGTGGGACACCACTCTTACGCAAAGCAATCACCTTTCGCAAAAAACGGAACAGCGGAAAGAAAGGCTGACGCGGACGCCGGATTTTACGGACATCCACTGCATATAGCTTCTCCGGCTCGGCAGCAGATGCTATTTTATCCGAGATCTGCTTTCCAAAATCAGCTGCCAAAGTAAGATCACGTTCATCAGGACGTCCGGCAGCTACGGGATATTTCTCTGTACTATATGAATGTTCTCCGATGAAGGTTGCACCGGCAATCACCTTAAATCCCTGTTGAATAGCCCAATAATCAAGTTCCATCAACGATTTTTCATAAGCGCGATTACCATATACCACCACGATAACTGCCGGAGTATTGTTCCCGCGTACACTTGCCAGACGATCCATGGCCAGAGGAGCCACACGCCCTCCATATACAGGTACGACAATAATGGCTAACGCAGATTCGGTAATTACTAAATCCTGAGCTGCCTGTTGTGTTAAATTCGTGTTTATCACATTTGTTATTCCAGTTCCACGAACAATTGCCTCTCCAACTTGTTTTGAGGTGTGGGTAGGCGAGAAATAAATCAGATGGACTTCGTTTGCTGTCATAATAGTTATGTTTTGTGCAACAAAGGTACACTTTTATGAAGAAAAAAAGAGTAAACGATCATAAAAACCAAATTTATTTATTATCTTTGCGGCGTTGAAACATTCCGATAATCCTCCAACGGGAGACGAAACTCGGATTTCCGATTCAACAAAACATCCCAAATTCATCATATAAAACTGTTGCGTTTGTTAAGCTTCCGGCCATTGCGTCGTAGCTTCGGCCGTACGTATTTCAACAAATAAAATTAAAATATTAAATAACTCACATATACTGTATGTATAACATTATCCAATTGAACGACAAAAATTTGTCGGAACTACAAACTATTGCCCAGGAACTGGGTATCAAAAAAACAGACTCACTTAAGAAAGAAGAACTTGTCTACAAAATCCTTGATGAACAAGCTATAGCCGGAGCTACTAAAAAAGTAGCAGCTGACAAACTTAAAGAGGAACGTAAAGAAGACAAGAAAAAACGCTCTCGAGTGACAGTAAAGAAGGAAAACGCCGACAAGGTTTTCTCTTCTACCAAAAATGGTGAACTGACCAAGACAGATGCCAACGCACCTGCAACCAAAGCACAAGCTAAGACGACAGAACCGACTAAGGAAGCAACTAAAGAGATGAGTACTGAAACGAGCGCCACTCCGGCAGAATCGACAAAGGTAACTCCTTATGCCACTCCGAAAAAGAAACCGGGACGTCCCCGCAAAAACGCAGTGGAAGCAGAAACCAAACCTGCAGAGGTTACAGCAGACAAACCTGTAACAACCCCAGCGGTACAGGAAGAAAAGCCGGCTGCTCAACCGGAAACGGAAAAACGCCCTATCAACAAACCGATCCTCAAACCGAAACCAACCGTTGTAGACGAAGAAAGCTCAATCCTCTCGGATATGGATGCAGATGATGATTTTATCCCCATCGAAGATCTGCCTTCAGAAAAAGTAGAACTGCCTACTGAATTATTCGGCAAATTCGAATCAACAAAAACAGAACCGGTAACCACCACTCCCGAACCGGCTGCACAACCTCAACGTCCCCGTGTCATTCGCCCACGCGACAACAACAATTACAGCAATAACAATAATAACAACAATAATAACAATCAGCGCAACAATAACCAGCGTCCTCCTGTACAACAACGTCCCATGCCGCAACAAAATGCAACTGAGCCCGCTCCTGTTCAGGAACGCCGTGTGATTGAACGCGAAAAACCATACGAATTCGATGATATCCTCACTGGAACCGGTGTATTGGAAATCATGCAGGATGGCTACGGATTCCTCCGTTCATCAGATTACAACTACCTCTCTTCACCGGACGATATCTATGTATCTCAATCACAAATCAAACTATTCGGACTGAAAACCGGTGATGTAGTAGAAGGTGTAATCCGTCCGCCCAAAGAGGGTGAGAAATACTTCCCATTGGTGAAGGTTTCTAAAATCAACGGACGTGACGCTGCTTTCGTGCGTGACCGTGTGCCGTTCGACCACCTTACTCCGCTTTTCCCGGACGAAAAGTTCAAGCTTTGCAAAGGTGGCTATTCCGACTCCATGTCGGCACGTGTGGTAGACCTCTTCTCGCCCATTGGTAAAGGACAGCGTGCACTGATCGTAGCCCAGCCTAAGACGGGTAAGACCATCCTGATGAAAGAAATTGCCAATGCCATTGCTGCCAATCATCCGGAAGTATATATGATTATGTTGCTGATTGACGAGCGCCCGGAAGAAGTTACCGACATGGCCCGCAGCGTCAATGCCGAAGTGATTGCTTCTACATTCGACGAACCCGCCGAACGCCACGTAAAAATAGCCGGCATCGTTCTTGAGAAGGCCAAAAGACTGGTAGAGTGCGGACACGACGTAGTTATCTTCCTCGACTCGATTACACGTCTGGCACGTGCATACAACACTGTATCTCCGGCATCGGGTAAGGTACTTTCGGGTGGTGTGGATGCAAACGCACTTCACAAACCGAAACGTTTCTTCGGAGCAGCCCGTAACATCGAAAACGGAGGTTCCCTCACAATCATCGCTACCGCCCTGATCGACACCGGTTCTAAGATGGACGAAGTGATCTTCGAAGAGTTCAAGGGTACAGGTAACATGGAGTTGCAACTCGACCGCAACCTGAGCAACAAGCGTATCTTCCCGGCTGTCAACATTGTGGCATCGAGCACACGCCGCGACGATCTGCTACTCGACAAACAGACATTGGACCGCATGTGGATTCTGCGCAAGTACCTGTCGGATATGAACCCGATCGAAGCAATGGATTTTGTAAAAGACCGACTGGAAAAAACCAAAGACAACGACGAGTTCCTGATGAGCATGAACAGCTAAAAAAGTCCTTTTGTGAACAAAACATAAAAAAAAGAGTGAGATTCTGTTTGATTCTCACTCTTTTTATTTAGCTTTGCACTACATGCATCATAAACAAGCATAAAACAAACACCGGAAGTACAACAATTACTGTGGGAAAGTTTATTAATATAACGTTTATAGCAGTAGTAACCCTATACTCTGTCACTACACATGCTGCCAATAAAGCAACAATGCACGTGTCAGCACTCCAAAACCTGATTGACAACAGCCTCAATTATAGCAAAGAAGCTCCCAACGACAGTATCATCCAATGGGGTCATGAACTGGCTCCTATTCTGAAAAAACAGAAAGAGTACAAAACCCTCTTCCAGTTGAAACAGCTTATTGCGACTGCCTATGCCACACGCGGAGACATGAACATGGCCATCGACCATGCCCGCCAGATGTACAAGGAAGCCAAAGAACTGAATTACCCCATCGGCATTGCCCTTTCCAGCCGCGCCATCGGGGATGCTTACCTCAACGCCAACATGCAAGAACCTGCCATTGAATCCTATAAGGAAGCCCTGGAATTGCTGGGCAAGATACCGGGCAGCGAAATCCTCGAACAGGAAATACTTCCGAAATTCATTCTGACCCTGATCCAGACATCACACATGGATGAAGCACGTACCTATCTGAAAAGATTCGAGAACCTGCATACCGCCGCTCCAACTCCTACATTCCACTTTTTTTTATGTGCGTGTAAAGCTTACTATGACATTGAAGCAGGCAATCCGGAGAAAGGAAAAGCCAGTTTGGACGAAGCAAGGAAAATCAGTGACCAACTGAGGTTCCTCTATCTCCGCAGTATCTTTAACTACATATTGGGGCAATACTACCAGGCTATCGGTGAGTATGAACTCGCCTTGCAACAATATGAACGCCTGATAAATACCCCTAAAGCACCCGCTCCCAACAAACACATCGGATTGCAGTTGGAGTGTGCGCAGCTACTGACTAAGATGGGAAGGACAGAAGAAGCCTGCCTGATCTACCAAAAGGCCAACGAACAAAAAGACTCGCTGAACGCTTTGAGTTATGCCCGGCAAATCAATGACCTGAGAGGCATGTACCAGATAGACCAGATGGAAATCCGGAACCAGATACAACGCAACCAGATCACCCTGTGGGTTATCATAGCTTCCATTTTCATATTAGTGCTTATTTTGTTGCTGATCGTCCGCATCCGGCAGGAAGCCAACCGCCTTCTCCATTCCAAAGAAGAGTTGGAGATTGCGCGCAAGTATGCCGAAAACGCCATACATACCAAAAGCCTGTTCCTATCCAATATGAGCCACGAAATACGGACACCGCTGAATGCCCTTTCCGGATTTTCGTCCATCCTGACCGAAGAGTCTATCGACAATGATACACGACGTCAATGCAACGACATCATCCAGCAGAATTCCGAGCTGCTGTTAAAGCTGATCAATGACGTGATAGATCTGTCGAGTCTCGACCCGGGTAAGTTGACTTTCAACTTTAAGGAATGTGACGCAGTCAATATATGCCGCAACGTAATCGATACTGTAGAAAAGGTGAAACAAACCCAGGCCGGAGTCAGTTTCATCACTTCACTGGACAAACTGACTTTGCGTACCGACGAATCACGTCTGCAACAGGTATTGATCAATCTGCTGATCAACGCCACCAAATTCACCACCGAAGGCAACATCACCCTGACACTGGAGAAAGAGTCAGAGACCATGGCCCTGTTCACAGTAACGGATACCGGATGCGGCATCCCCCCGGAAAAACAGAATCAGATATTCAATCGTTTCGAAAAGCTGAATGAAGGGGCACAGGGAACAGGACTGGGACTCTCCATTTGCCAGCTTATCATCGAACAAATCGGAGGAAAGATATGGATTGACCCGGAGTACACCGGAGGTGCACGCTTCCGGTTTACACACCCCATCGGACCCACAAAAGAAGAGGAGGCAGAAGGATGAAACGATTCATACTGATCCTTATTGCATGCTGTCTGGCCTCAGGAGCGTACGCGGACGGACAAACAGAAGCCGACAGCCTGTATCGGGTGGCACAGACACTTCCGCATGATTCCACACGTCTGGAAATGCTCAAGAAACTGGCACAAATAGAACAGTTGACACCGAAATGTATCACATATTCAAACCTGCTGAGAGAAGAAGCAACTCTACAGAATAACGATAAATACAACACCATAGCCGCCTATCTGCACACAGTGTACTACTATAACCAAAGCAACCGGGACAGTGTAAAGAAATGGCTGGACATTATGGAGCCTTATGCCCGGAAGTCGAAAACCTGGGATCTGTATTTCGACGCTCTCCGCTTCCAGACAGACCTCTACACTTATGAAGAGCAGTATGAACTTGCCATCAACGAGGCAAACCAGATGTTCGAAAGGGCAAAGAAAGTGGACTGTGTCCGCGGACTGATCGGAGCCAAACAATGTCTGGGCAATGCTTATATCGGCACGGAGCGATGGGACGAGGGAATGAAGGCATTGGAAGAAGCCTATCAACTATCTTCGCGAACAGACAATGCCGTGGTACGGATCTCGATCCTTTGCCAACTGATTGCGGTAGCCAAGGATAAACAGAACAACAAACAGCTGTCCGAATACCTCGGAAAGTTAAAAGAGACTTTGCAACAGCACACTGCCACAAACCCGATGCTCAAAGAGGCATTTTATGATGTTTATCTGTTCGGTGAGGTGTACTACACCTATTATTATCTGAATACCGGCCAATCGGAACAGGCACACGAAAGCCTGGAAAAAGCCGGGAAATATCTTACTCCCAATACTTTCTTCATGTATCGGGTGCTCTATTACGATGCCTATGCAGCTTATTACCGAACTCGAAAAGAGTATGACAAAGCACTTGCGAAGATTGACTCTACCGTCATTTTATTACAGGAAGACCGGAACAGCAATTATATCCACCAGCAGCTGTCTAAAGCCGATCTTCTGGTAGAAGCCGGGCGGAGTGCGGAAGCTCTTCCGTTGTATATCGGGACACTCCACCTGAAAGACTCCATCGAAACGACTATTTTCGATAAACAGATGCAGCAGATAAAGGCCAAATACAATATCGACAAAGTAGCTTTGGAAGAAGAACAGTTGAAAAGCGATATCCAACTGACGGCTTTGGTCATTGTCGGCATTGTCCTGGCAATCCTGATTGTCTTCATGCTTCGTATCTCGCACGTTCGTAAAGCATTGGAGCTATCGGAAAAAGAGACACGGAAGGCAACCCGTATAGCGGAAGAAGCCAACGAGATGAAGAACCGCTTTTTGTCGAACATGAGTTACCACATCCGTATCCCGCTGAACGGCGTAGTGGGCTTCTCGCAACTGATAGCTTCCGAATCCAACATGACCGACGAAGTCCGGAAAGAATACTCCTCCATCATCCAGAAAAATTCGGAAGAGTTGATGCGCCTGGTCAATGATGTACTCGATTTATCGCGGCTTGAAGCAGGCATGATGAAGTTCAATATTCAGGAATACGGACTAACCGAACTCTGTAACGAAGCTCTCTACATGGCGCGTATGCGCAACGAAGAGAACATCTGTATCCGGCTCGGAAACGAAACAGCCCCCAGCCTGGACATCCGTATCGATACGGCCCGTTTCAGCCAAGCGCTGCTGAGTACTTTGACTTATCCGCAGAAGTGTGAAGAAAAACGGGAGATCGACTTCAAAGTGACCCATGACACAGAAAAGAACATGATCCGTTTCCGCATCATTAACTCCCCGTTGGCCGACGAAAGATTTACCTCACAGGAGGTATACATCCGCCACGAAATTAACCGGTTGTTGCTGGAGTATTTCGGAGGAAGCTATAAAGTACAGGCAAACGCAGGCGAAAAACCGACCATCCTCTTCACCTATCCGTTGGGGAAAAATTGACTTCTTTTCCCGGTGACTCGTCAACTTCTGCAGAAAGTTGTATCTTTGCGGACTGCAAACTAAAATCCTTATTTATGTATACCAACAAACAGATCTGGAGTGTCAGTTACCCGATTCTCCTGAGCTTGCTTGCGCAAAATGTCATAAATGTCACCGACACCGCCTTTCTGGGACGCGTCAGTGAGATAGCTCTTGGTGCCTCTGCCATGGGCGGGCTTTTCTATATTTGTATTTTCACCATTGCCTTCGGATTCAGCACCGGTTCACAGATCGTCATTGCCCGCCGCAACGGTGAAGCGCGTTATACCGACGTGGGGCCTGTCATGATCCAGGGAGTCTTGTTCCTGCTTGCCATGGCTCTTCTGCTTTTCGGCTTTACCAAAGCATTCGGTGGCAACATCATGCGCCTGCTGGTATCTTCCGAAAGCATTTATGACGCCACGATGGAATTTCTCGACTGGCGCATTTTCGGCTTTTTCTTCTCGTTTGTCAACGTCATGTTCCGGGCACTCTATATCGGAATCACCCGCACCAAGGTACTTACCATCAATGCGGTAGTAATGGCTCTGACCAATGTGGTACTGGACTATGCCCTGATATTCGGACACTTCGGATTGCCGGAGATGGGCATCAAAGGAGCCGCCATCGCCTCGGTAATAGCCGAAGCGGCTTCTCTGCTGTTCTTCCTGATTTATACGTATATCACCGTCGACCTGAAAAGATACGGTCTCAATCGTTTACGCTCGTTCGACCCGGCTTTGCTGATGCGCATCCTCAGCATATCGTGCTTCACCATGTTGCAGTATTTTCTGTCAATGGCCACCTGGTTCATTTTCTTCGTGGCTGTGGAAAGGTTGGGACAGCGTGAACTCGCCATTGCCAACATCGTACGAAGTATCTACATCGTCATGTTGATTCCGGTAAATGCACTGGCAACCACCACCAACAGCCTGGTGAGCAACGCCATCGGCGCGGGAGGCATCGAACACGTGATGCCCCTGATAAACAAAATCGGGCGTTTCTCTTTCCTGATCATGCTGGGACTGGTCATCGTAACCGCCCTTTTCCCACAGGCATTGCTTTCGGTATACACCAACGAGGCAGCGCTGATCAGTGAATCCGTACCATCGGTATACGTTATCTGCGCGGCCATGCTGATTGCTTCGGTAGCCAATGTGGTATTCAACGGCATATCGGGCACAGGCAACACTCAGGCGGCACTGATGCTCGAAGCCATCACCATCGCAATCTACGGATCGTATATCATTTTCATCGGAATGTGGGTAAAAGCTCCCATCGAATGGTGCTTTACAATTGAGATACTGTACTATACACTGTTGCTCGCCACAAGCTATATTTACTTCAAAAAAGCAAAATGGCAGAACAAAAAGATATAAAGTACAAGAGATTTTTGTACATTTGCGGCTGATTTCACCACAGATTACACAGATTAGCACAGATACTCTCTATTTCAAATACAAAATCCGTGTTAATCCGTGTAATCCGTGGTGGATTTTACACATCATTAGTAATTCATAATTCAAAGATATGTTCGACAATTTAAGCGAAAGACTCGAAAGGTCGTTTAAGATTCTGAAAGGTGAAGGCAAAATCACCGAAATCAACGTAGCAGAAACCCTGAAAGACGTGCGCAAGGCACTGCTCGATGCCGACGTTAACTATAAAGTAGCCAAAGGCTTCACGGATACGGTGAAGGAAAAAGCATTGGGACAAAACGTGCTCACAGCCGTAAAACCAAGCCAATTGATGGTGAAGATCGTTCACGACGAGCTGACTCAACTGATGGGTGGAGAGACTGTCGAGATAGATACCAAAGGCCAACCGGCAGTCATCCTGATGTCCGGTCTGCAAGGTTCGGGTAAGACTACTTTCTCAGGCAAGCTGGCACGTATGCTGAAAACCAAGAAGAACAAGCGCCCGTTGCTCGTTGCCTGTGACGTTTACCGTCCCGCCGCTATCGAACAGCTTCGTGTATTAGCCGAACAAATCGATGTACCGATGTACTCGGAAATCGACAGCAAAGATCCCGTTGCCATAGCTCAAAACGCCATCAAGGAGGCACGTGCCAAAGGTTACGATCTGGTAATTGTCGATACGGCCGGACGTCTGGCAGTCGACGAGCAGATGATGAATGAAATCGCAGCCATCAAGGAAGCCATCCAACCGAACGAAATTTTGTTCGTGGTAGACTCCATGACCGGTCAGGATGCCGTAAACACCGCCAAGGAGTTTAATGAGCGTCTCGACTTCGACGGCGTAGTGCTAACGAAGCTCGACGGTGACACCCGTGGTGGTGCCGCCCTCTCTATCCGTTCGGTTGTGAACAAGCCCATCAAATTTGTAGGTACAGGCGAGAAACTCGATGCCATCGACCAATTCCACCCCGCCCGTATGGCCGACCGCATCTTAGGTATGGGTGATATTGTTTCGCTGGTGGAACGTGCGCAGGAACAATATGATGAAGAAGAAGCCAAACGCCTTCAGAAAAAGATTGCCAAGAACCAGTTCGACTTCAACGACTTCCTCAGCCAGATTGGCCAGATCAAAAAGATGGGTAACCTGAAAGAGCTTGCATCGATGATTCCGGGTGTAGGCAAGGCTATCAAAGACATCGACATTGACGACAATGCTTTCAAGAGCATTGAAGCCATCATCTACTCCATGACTCCGGAAGAGCGCAGCAATCCGGCTATCTTGAATGGCTCGCGCCGTACACGTATCGCCAAAGGTAGCGGTACGACTATCCAGGAAGTGAACCGCTTGCTGAAGCAATTCGACCAGACCCGCAAAATGATGAAGATGGTAACCAGCAGCAAAATGGGCAAGATGATGCCGAAGATGAAATAAAACTGCACTTTTCGTCCCGAAAGCTTGACTTTGGCTTTGGGATGATGTATCTTTGTCAATGTAATCATTCAATAGATTCAATCAGAATGCAATAAAAGGAGGAAACCGTGGTTCCTCCTTTTTTATGCACCTAACCGAAAGGAGAACCTACAGCCCGCAGCTTAAGCCTCCGAAGACGGTTGCCATACTCCCGAATGCCGGTTGCATTTCCTCCAAATGCTTACTGCATCTCGGCAAAACCCCGGCTCTACTTGTATCGGACCGAGGCTCTATCCCGAAAAGTACCTCCCTGCTTTCGCCCACTCCCCTCCTCCTGTTAATAATCTATAAAGCTACTCTTGACAAAAAACAGGAGATGGTAAATGATATTACTTTTGTCTGATACCATAAAAACATTGAATCAATGAAACACATTCTCTTCACTCTGGCGCTTGCTTCCGTAGCCGGGATGGTCAACGCACAACAAAATGGACACTCCTACACGGTAGAAGGGTTGATAAACGACTCTACTCTAAACGGACAGACTCTCTACATCAGCCGCTACGACGACGGAATGAAAGTAGACAGTACGCAAGTGGCAAACGGGCAATTTAAATTCACCGGAAAGGCAGATACCCCCTATTTCTGCCGCATCGATGCAGGAAGAGAATATGCCAACTTCATCCTCGAAGGCGGCAACATCAAAGTCAATGTACTGACCCATAACGATCCGAAAGGTACACCCATGAACGAGGAATACTCCCGTATGCACGATAAGACATCTGAAATGGTAGCCACACTGAAAAGCAAACATTCTGAAATAGAACAGCAAACAAAAGACAAAGCGGAACAACTCCGGCTTAAAAAAGAATATAGCCAAACTTACTGGCATGCAGCTTACACCCAGCTATACAAAGAGTTGTTCATGAATAATCCGGACAATGCATTAGGGGAATACGCCATCAGAAGTCTTATCATGTCCGCTTCTCCCGAAGAAATGGAACCCATTTTCGCTACTGCCGGTCCTTGGTTGAAATCGCTCCAGACCTACAAGCGCATCGAAAAACAATGCCAGGCAATGAAGGCCACGGCCATAGGACAGAAGTTTACCGACTTTAGCGGCAAGGCTGTAGATGGCTCCGAAGTCTCCCTCTCTGACTATGTGGGCAAAGGCACATATACATTGGTAGATTTCTGGGCAAGTTGGTGTGGGCCCTGCCGCGCCGAATCACCTCACGTAGCCCAACTCTACAATGAATATAAAGATAAAGGACTTACAGTTTTGGGAGTAGCCGTCTGGGATAAACCGGAACACACGAAAAAAGCAATCAAAGAACTCAATATCAACTGGCCGCAGATAATAGATACCGGCATGACACCCATGGACCTATACGGCGTTAACGGCATCCCGTTCATTATCCTCTTCGGACCGGACGGAACAATCATCGCACGTGACCTCAGGGGTGAAGCCATGATAAAGAAAGTGACTGAAGTACTCAATATTAAATAACCCAATAAACAGATAAGAAATGACTCTAATTGATGGAAAAGCCATCTCCGAACAAGTAAAACAGGAGATTGCAGCCGAAGTGGCAGAAATAGTAGCCCGGGGTGGCAAACGCCCGCATCTGGCAGCCATCCTCGTAGGACACGACGGAGGCAGCGAAACATATGTAGCCGCCAAAGTGAAAGCCTGCGAAGTGTGCGGATTCAAGTCGTCACTGATTCGTTACGAAAGCGACGTTACGGAAGACGAACTGCTCGCCAAAGTACGTGAACTGAATGATGACGAAGATATAGACGGATTCATCGTACAACTTCCGTTACCGAAACATATCTCGGAACAAAAGGTAATTGAAACCATTGACTACCGCAAAGATGTAGACGGATTCCATCCGATCAACGTAGGACGTATGTCTATCGGACTGCCTTGTTACGTATCAGCTACCCCGAACGGCATCCTCGAACTGCTGAAACGTTATCAGATAGAGACCTCGGGTAAGAAATGCGTCGTACTGGGACGCAGTAACATTGTCGGTAAACCGATGGCAGCACTGATGATGCAGAAGGCCTATCCGGGAGACGCAACGGTAACCGTATGCCACAGCCGTTCGAAAGATCTGGTGAAAGAGTGCCAGGAAGCGGATATCATCATCGCCGCACTGGGACAACCCAACTTCGTGAAAGCGGAAATGGTGAAAGAGGGTGCTGTGGTAATCGACGTAGGTACTACCCGCGTACCGGATGCCAGCAAGAAATCGGGCTTTAAACTGACAGGTGACGTGAAGTTCGATGAGGTAGCTCCGAAATGCTCCTACATCACCCCTGTTCCGGGAGGTGTAGGCCCGATGACCATCGTCTCTCTGATGAAGAATACTCTGCTGGCAGGCAAGAAAGCAATCTATCAATAATCCTCTCTGCCCCCGTTTCCTCTTTTTCTGTGAGAGGAAACGGAGAGCGAAAGAGGTGGAACACATTCTTCAGAAAGAACTTTAATACCTGTTGCTTATGAAACATCTGATTCTTCTTTCCCTGTTTTTCTGCTCTGTATCTTGCAGCAGCAATGCACAAGAACAGCCCGTCCCTGTCCCGGCGCCCGATACGATATCTGCGCAGAAGATTACACTCCTCTTTGCAGGCGACTTAATGCAGCATCAGGCACAGATAGATGCAGCCCGGACCACCAAGGGATACGACTACACGGACTACTTTAAACTGGTAAAAGAAGAAATCAGTAAAGCAGACATTGCCATCGGCAACCTGGAGGTAACCCTCGGAGGAAAACCTTACCGGGGTTATCCCGCTTTCAGTGCTCCCGACGAATATCTGTCCGCCATAAAAGACGCCGGCTTCGATGTATTGATAACCGCCAATAATCATTGTCTCGACCGGGGCAAAAAAGGGCTGGAACGAACCATCCTGATGCTGGATTCGCTACAAATTCCTTATGCCGGAACTTACACTGACAGTACGGCCCGCGCTTCACGCTATCCACTATTGTTGGAACAGAACGGCTTTCGGATTGCCCTGCTCAACTATACATACGGCACCAACGGCATTAAAGTTTCTCCCCCAAACATAGTCAACTACATCGACAAGGCTGTCATGACACGGGACATTGAAGCTGCTAAGGCTCTGCATCCGGATGTATTGATTGCCTGCATGCACTGGGGGATCGAATATCAGTCACTGCCCAATAAGGAGCAGACCTCCCTGGCCGACTGGCTACTTAGTCAAGGAGTCACCCATGTGATCGGTTCCCACCCCCATGTAGTGCAACCCATGGAGCTGCGGACCGATACCCTCACCGGTCGGCAGAATGTAGTCCTCTACTCTTTAGGCAATTTTATTTCGAACATGTCTGCCCGTAAAACAGACGGCGGACTGCTCTTTAAACTCGAATTAATGAAAGACAGCACGGGCATATCTGTCAGTAATTGCGGATATGGCCTGGTATGGACGGCACGCCCCATACTCTCCAAAAAGAAAAATTACGTTTTATATCCCGCAAGTATTCCGACAGACTCTTTATCGGCAGAAGAACGTAACCGCCTGAAAATCTTTATTAATGACACGCGTGAACTCTTCCGCAAGCATAACCGCGGAATTAATGAATACATTTTTTGAAGAAAAAAGTTCGCGAAATGTTTGCAGATTTAAAAAGAATCGCTACCTTTGCATCGCATTTGAGAGAGATGCTAACATGGTGGATGTAGTTCAGTTGGTTAGAGCGTCAGATTGTGGTTCTGAATGTC
>OGYT01001583.1_pt1 | contig 14400 bp, 14 predicted proteins | sample 1576631 | NCBI WGS metagenome assembly OGYT01 (sample SAMEA3541588, study PRJEB24748) | human gut metagenome | biome: human gut; feature: human-associated habitat; material: faeces | place: China | collected 2012
CGGATTTCGATATAGTCAAAACCGTATTTTTCGCACATTTCAAGGTCAGCCAGCAGGGATTGTCCCTGGCATTTGAGTGCAGTTGCTTCATTAAATCCGATTTTCATAATAAAATACCTCTCTAAATATAATAAATTCATGCGAAACATAAAACATATCTTATTTATAATTGTATAATTTATTGTTTGAGTTTGTCTGGAAAAAATTGTTTTATTTTTATAGTTATTTATTATTAAAAGCTGATTTTACAACTCTTTTTTTATTTTTTACATATGAAACTGGAAAAAAATGCTTTTAGAAAAAAGAACAGACCATAATTGGCCTGTTCAGAAAATATGATTGTGGTTATTATAAATACTTATTGTGCTGGCACAATAAATTATAGATATCTGAAGTAAATATATACGCTGGAAATGATGATGGATAAAATCATCAGCGGGAAGGCTATTTTCATATAGCCGACGAAGGAAATTTTGTGTCCGTGTTGGCTTGCCATACCGGCTACAACGACATTGGCACTGGCACCGATTAAAGTACCGTTGCCGCCTAGACATGCGCCGAGTGACAGCGCCCACCAGAGCGGTTCGAGGTTGGTCATACCCATTGCGCCCATTTCTTTAATCATCGGAATTAGAGTGGCAACAAACGGAATATTGTCAACAAAAGCGGAAGCGATGGCACTGAGCCATAAAATGAGCATGGTCGTCATTGTTACGTCGCCTTCAGTGATGTTGATGGCTTCTGTCGCCATTGCTTTGATTACACCCGTTTCCATGAGACCGCCGACGAGAACGAACAGTCCAACAAAGAAGAAGATGGCAAGCCATTCGAGTCTGCTCAGGATTTTGGCAACGGCTTCTTCATGCGTACTGATGGAAATGAGCATGAGCAGTGAAGCTCCGCCCAGTGCTACGGAAGCGGATTCCAGATGAAGCTGCGAATGGAGCATGAATGTCAGAATGGTAAGAGCTAGGACGGTAAGACATTTTTTCAGAAGAACGGTATCGCGGAGTTCTTTTTTCTCGTCCATCTGCATTATTTTTGCCTGGAGCTCAGGTGTAGTATTCAGCTTTTTGCCGTAGATGGCAATTAAGATGGCCATTGTCACGAGGAAGATAACGATACATACGCCGGATAAATTCGTGATAAATGCCATGAAGTCAAGTTCGGGAACGGCACTGCCGATCATGATATTAGGCGGGTCGCCGATAAGCGTTGCTGTACCGCCGATATTTGATGAAAGTATCTGTGCCACTAAAAACGGCTGCACCGGTACTTTTAACTGCGAAGTTATGCTGAATGTTACAGGAACGGTCAGCAGGACAGTTGTCACATTGTCTAAAAATGCTGAACACACAGCTGTAAGTGCAGATAAGACGATTAGCAGCTTAACGGGATTTGCCTTGACTTTTTTGGCCGACCATACAGCAAGGTAATTGAAAAGTCCGGTTTCGCTTGTGATATTTACGATAATCATCATACCGGCAAGCAGACCGATTGTATTAAAGTCGATATGATGAATGGCCTGTTCCTGTGTTAAAATTCCCGCAAAAATCATGAGCATGGCACCGGTAAGGCCGACAACTGTACGTTGCACTTTTTCAGAGATAATAAGCATATATGCCACTACGAAAATGGCAATAGCTATGTAAGCCATTGTACCCAAAAAATCACATCTTTTCTTTATATTTTTGCATTAATTATATCATAATAAAAACATTTCTTAAAAGAAAAAGACTTTGCAGTTAATTAAAAACTGCAAAGTCTTTTATTTTTTCACATAGATTAATCCTGTTGTTTCAGTTCAATATATTTAATAATTAAATCAGCAGCTTCCTCTAAGGAAATTTTGCTGGTATTAATCATCAGGTCGTAGTTTTTCGGGTCTCCCCAGGTTTGTCCGGTGTAGTAAGAGTAATAGTTTTGACGGTTAGCGTCCTCTTTATCCAAATCTTTTAAAGTATGGCTGCCGTAATGGTCCTTAGCACGATTTAATCTGAACTCATCATCGGCATAGATAAAGAAGGAATAGCAGTTAGGAAAATCTTTCAGAATGTAATCGGCGCATCTGCCTAAGAATACGGCACTGCCTTTTTTGGCAACTTCCAAAATGATTTTTGCCTGTTCAATATACATTCTATTGAAATGAGGGATACGTTCAAAAGCGTAATCACCAATGCCGCTAGTAGAATTATCTGGATCTTTATAGGAATTCTTAATGATTTCATCTATAGGCATATCGGAGTAATCGTGCAATTTTTCTGCAGCCATTTCTACGATTTTACGGTCATAACGGCGTAGCCCCAGCTTTTTGGCAACTATAGAGGAAATTTCCCTGCCGCCGCTGCCGTATTGGCGGGTAATAGTGATAAGTGTATTGTCTTTCATGTTAACGCCTCCGAATTAAAGTTTGCCTTCAGCTTCACGTTTGATTAAATCACGCATAATCTGTGGATAAATTTTATCAAGTTTATACAGGAATAAAATAGTGAGAATAATTAACCATACAACGATAGGGCCAAACATATATAAGTTAACAATCATATCAATAGCACTCTGTGGCTGAACAGCTGAACCAGTAGTGGATGCTACATAACCAGAGTAGGAGAGAAGACCTGTTAAAACGGCACTCGTAATACCAGGACCTACTTTCGTACCAACAGAGCCAGCAGAGAAGATAAGGCCTTCCTGGCGAATATGGAATTTCCACTGACCGTATTCTACAACGTCGCCAAGGAAACCGAAGATAACGGAGTTAAGCGGAGCAAAACCGATACCACGAATAATGCAACTAGCCAATACCCAATAAAAATCAAGTGGATTTATCAGATAGATTAAATGACCAATGAGAGCCAGAGAAACACCAAGAATGGACATATTTCTTTTGCCGAATTTCTTAAGCAACATTGGGCTGAATAATACAGTAAAACCTATCATTGTTCCGGTTTCTACCAGATATAAAATACTGTAAAGAGAGTCATCGAAAAAGATATATTTGCAGAAATAAGGTAAAACAGTACCAGTTACAAAGAAAATAACGTTCTGCATCATCCAAATGGAAAGAGCTAACCAGAAATAGTAGTTAGCAAATAAACATTTGAGTTGGGTTTTAAGAGGAACTTTATTTTCTTCTTTATTTCTAGCTTCAATAACAACTGTTTCTTTACATTTGAAAAAGCATAAGAGTAATAATGCAAGAGCGAGAATTGCCCAAATAGACATAACTTCGACCCACGCCATTTGGTCGTCGCCAAAGATTTTGATTAATGGAAGCGTAACGGATACGGCTAAGATTTTACCAATTGGAGATAATGCCATTCTTGTAATACTGAGCATATCTCTTTCTTTGGATATACGAGTCATCATTGCCGATAAACTACCATAAGGCAAGTTCAATGCAGTATAAGTGAGCATGCAGAATTCGTATGTTAAAAATATGTATACATATTCCAACATATCATGTGTATTAGGTACAGTGTAAATTAAAACAATCGATAAAGCAAATGGAATACTTGCCCATAAAATCCATGGACGAGATTTACCCCATTTTGAATTGGTACGTTCTACAAGGATACCCATGATAACGTCAGCCACACCATCGAATATTCTTGAACCTAACATAATAATACCGATAATGGCAGGGTCTACACCGACATAGTCTGTATAGAACAGGGTAATAATACTCATTGCGCCCCAGACGATGTTTTGAGCAGTATCACCTAAACCGTAGGCTATACGAGTAAACCAGGAAAGTTTGCCAGAAGCATTTGCTTCAGATTGTGCATTAGGCATAAGGAAAACTCCTCTCTAAATATATAAATAAAAAATAATATATTAATAAAAATTATATTTAATCTCTCTAAAATTATAAAAATAAAATTCGATACTATAATAGATTTTGTTTTCTTTAATTTTTTTGTAAATTCATAATATCAGGAAACATATTAGTTGCCATTAAATAAGTTTGTCGAATAATATACGTTTTTTGCGCTTTGTACAGCTTTATATATGTCATCATACCAAGTGGCCGAAAGGGGTCTTCGGCTACTTGGCACAATATGTTGAGAGTTTAATAGAGGGAATTATAAACCGTAGCTGTCAGCAATTTCTTTGATTGTTACAGGACGGCCTTCGGCTACGGATTTTTTAGCAGCAAGACCGATTAAAACAGGTTGCAAGCCATCGTTAGCGTTAACGATTGTTTCAGTATCATTTTCAATTGCGTCTACGAAGGATTTAACTTCATTAGCATATGCCATCATATAGCGTTCAAGGAAGAAGAACATAGGTTTTTCAGCTGTAACGCCGTCTTTATTGCTGATTACAGCATTGGAGTCGGAGTCATTGCTGATAGCGACGCAGCCTTCCGTACCGAATACTTCAGCGCGCTGGTCGTATCCATAAACAGACTGACGGCAGTTATCGATAACAGCAGTAGCACCGTTAGCAAGTTTTAATGTGATGACAGCTGTGTCAACGTCGCCTGCTTCGCCGATTGCAGGGTCAACAGTAACAGAACCTACAGCATAAACTTCCGTTACTTCGCTGCCGGAGAGATAGCGAACCATATCGAAATCATGGATTGTCATATCGAGGAAAATACCGCCGGAAACTTTTACGTAATCAATGGAAGGAGGTTCCGGGTCACGGGAAGTGATTTTAATAATCTGCTGTTTGCCGATTTTGCCAGCAGTAACAGCTTCTTTTACAGCTTTGAAGTTGTGGTCGAAGCGACGGTTGAAACCAACCTGATATTTAAGTCCGGATTTTGCTACGACATCCAATACTTCTTTAATTTTATTTACATCGTGGTCAATAGGTTTTTCGCAGAATACATGTTTACCAGCCTGGATAGCTTCGATGGAAAGAGGAGAGTGCATGTCAGTGGAAGCGCAGATAAGAACAGCCTGGATTTCCGGGTCTGCAAGAATTTTTTTGTAATCAGTATAAGTTTCTTCAATACCCATGGATTTTGCCCAAGCGATGCTGTTGTCATTCAAGAACGGGTCTGCAACAGCTTTTACACGAGCATTAGGAACGAATTTTGAAATACTTTCACCGTGTACACGACCGATACGGCCTACACCAATAATACCAACATTAATCATTTTAATAACCACCTTTTTATTTTTTTATAAAATATTATTAACTTTTGATATGTTTTATGTTTCTTTATGAGTATATTATATCTTTTTTTGGACATTTATATCTATAGTATATTGCTTTTTTTTACAACGTGAAAACGTGAACAAGCTTGATTTTACAGGTATTTTGTATTATTTAAGATAAAAATTTTTTGTTTGAAACTATATGATATTGTTTTTATCAGAAAATTTAAAGCTTTAATATCATTTCCATAAAACTATCTATTTATCAATTTCTTTAATTTTAAGGAAATTGAATTAAAGAAACTGCTTGTTTGCCATAATATAAGAAAAAAGTAATATTTAATAATTTATTCCTATATTATGCCGGGCAATTTTTCTTTGAACGCAAAGAAAAGTTGCCGAAAAAGAAATGCCACAGGTTTGAAGCCGCATAGAAATTTTCCAATAGCCTGACGGCTATCGGAAAATATTCTAAAATGCGGAATAGAATTTTAATATGATTAGCTCTGTTAGTGCTGACAGCTCGGTTTTATTTCTTGCTAAGAAGTCAAAGGCACGAGCCAAATCCCAAATGTTTCGAGCCTTTTTACCGACTGGCTTTATAAAAGAGCTACGAAGGCTCGCCCAGTGCAGCGTAAGCGAAACGTTAAGAGATTTTCTTTTTGGTTCATTTTTCTTTGCGTCAAAGAAAAATGAACGATAAACTTAAATTTAGTCTATAACGGGTATCCAGTTTTTGTCTTTATATGCAGCAAAACAAAGGCGGATTTGTTCTTCTGTGTTTTTGCCTACGGAGAGATTTGGCAGGTTGTCGAGTGAGAAATAGGCACTTTCGCTCGTTTCGATATTCGGACTGAAATGGCCGCCGACAACTTCACAGAGCATGAAAATTTTAGCGATACCGTAAGCATACAGCGGCGTATTATGGCGATTGCGGTCATGGATGGCAATAAGACGGGTCGGTATGACGTCAAGTCCTGCTTCTTCACGCGCTTCTTTGATAATATTGTCGCAAATGGACTGATTTACGTCGACCCAGCCTCCCGGCATAGACCAGCGTCCGTCGATTTCTTTGACAAGCAGGATTTTATCATCTTGAAAAATTACGGAACGTGTATCTATTTTCGGTGTCTGATAGCCTTTTTCATTACAGAAAAGGTTTTGTACCTTTTCTTTCGGCAAATCGGTATATTCCGCCATTATTTCCGCTGCCATTTCACTAAGACGGGTAAATCGTTCATGATCGAAGCGGTCTTTTGTATAAGCGAGGCCGGCTTGAGCTATAAACTGCATCTCCATTGCCGTAGTTAGCCATTTCATATTTTTATACGGGTTTTCAATACTGGTTAGCAGATTTAAAATATCGTACGGCTGGCGGAAATAATAATCGGCTGTTATATGTTTGAAGGAATTGCATTGCCAGGTGGCTAAGCCGAAAGAAGTGTTTAATTTTTTGCACAGTGTACTTTCTTCGGCATTGGTACCGATAATGAGTGTAAAAGCTGGTTCAATTAGAGAAAAGTCTTCATTTAAAGCTTTGAATTCAATTTTATAATTTTTTTGTGAGAGAATGGGTAAGATTTCCTGAATTTTATTATCATTGGACAATTCAGCGGTAAAAATCAGTTTTTTATACATAATATCACCTGCAAATGGATTTTTTTTTATTATATATTATTTTTACGAAAAATTTTATTGAAAATATTTCTCATTTATTATATAATGTGCAATGTGATAATTATTATCAATTAAGGCGGGGTAATGCTTATGAAAGCATATGATAATGTAGAAACGATGCTGGCCTTTCACGGTGCACCGACATTGGAGGGAATAAAACCGGGCAGTTTAATTTCTTTCAGTAAAAAACGGATAAAAAACTGTCAAAGTATTTTAAAGCAATACAAAATGTGTATGGAATGCAAAGGCCTTTATTTTTTTGTTTTATCTGAAACGGAAAATTGGCTTTTGCTGTTTATTTATCGAAAAAATGCTTTAAAACAATTATTGAAAAATAAGGATGTACAGGATTTTTTGGATTTTTATGGATATGAAAACTGCAAAAGTTTAAATCAGTGTCTGCGTCATTTAAAAATAAGAATGGCATTGCAAAAGGGTTTTCCGCATGAAATCGGTGTATTTTTAGGTTATCCGCTGGAAGATGTAAAAGGTTTTATCGAAAACAGTGGCCGCCATTTTAAACTGTGCGGTCAGTGGAAGGTGTATTCGGATACGAAACGGGCGGAAGAGCTCTTTGCCAAGTATGCAGAATGCTGCGACCGTTACTGTTCCTGCCTGCTCAGAGGACAGACAATAGAAGAACTGGTGAAAGCCGTATAATTTAGGAGGTTTATTATGAATAAAGTAGCGATTGTTTTTTGGAGCGGTTCCGGCAATACGGAAGCTATGGCAAATGCCATTAAAGAAGGTGTACAAAAAGCCGGTGCAATCTGCGATTTGAATTTTGTCAGCGATTTTGATGTGGCATCCGTTGGCAGTTATGATGGAATAATGCTGGGCTGTCCTGCCATGGGGGCGGAAGTGCTGGAAGAAGGAGAATTTCAGCCCGTTTATGATGAAATAGAAAACTTATTGAGCGGTAAGCCGGTAGCTCTTTTCGGTTCTTACGGATGGGGCAGCGGCGAATGGATGGAAAACTGGGAAGTTCAGGTAAAAGATGCCGGCGGCGATTTATTTGAGAAAGGATTAATTATTAATGAAGCACCGGATGAAGACGGCTTGAAGGCATGTGAAGAATTCGGCATGCGTTTTGTCCAAAGTAAATAAAAAATATGAAATATATTCCGGAATAGGCTATGCCTATTCCTTTTTTTATTGACTTAAAGTGAACTTTAAATGGTATGATACCAAGGCTATGGAAAAGTAACTTTATTTTGTGTTATGATAAATAAAGTTGTATAAGTTGTATATAGGAGAGATGAATAATGGAAAAAGCTGAAGTTTATTTTGCTGATATGCGTGCATATCCAGGCAAAGAAAATTTGTTGCAGAAGCTTAACCGATTGATGGTTAAAGCCGGTATCGACAAAATTGATTTTAAAAATAAATTTGTCGCTATAAAAATTCATTTCGGAGAACCGGGCAATCTGGCATATCTTCGACCGAATTTTGCCAAAGTCGTAGCTGATGCCGTGAAAGCGCGCGGCGGCAAACCGTTTTTGACTGACTGCAATACTTTATATGTAGGACGCAGAAAAAACGCGCTGGAGCATATGGATGCAGCGTATGAAAACGGCTATAATCCGTTCACGACGGGTTGTCAGATTATTATTGCCGACGGATTAAAAGGAACGGATGAAGCATATGTGCCAGTACCGAACGGTGAATATGTGAAAGAGGCCAAAGTCGGTCAGGCATTGATGGATGCGGATATCATCATTGACCTGTCACATTTTAAAGGTCATGAAATGACGGGCTTCGGCGGAGCTATTAAAAATATCGGTATGGGCGGCGGTTCCCGTGCAGGCAAAATGGAAATGCACTGTGACGGCAAACCTTCTGTTGATGCGGAAAAATGCGTAGGCTGCGGTGCATGTGCCCGTATCTGCGCTCACGGTGCACCGATTATCACGGATAAAAAATGCACTATTGACCAGGAAAAATGCGTAGGCTGCGGCCGCTGTATCGGTGCATGTCATTTTGATGCCATCAAGCCGAACAACTGGAATGCGGAAGATTTGCTGAACTACCGCATGGCGGAATATGCTATGGCAATACTTCACGGCAGACCGCATTTTCATATCAATATAATTACCGATGTATCACCGAACTGCGACTGTCACGGTGAAAACGATATGCCGATTGTACCGAACCTCGGCATGGCGGCATCCTTTGACCCAGTTGCAGTTGACCAGGCGTGCGCCGATATCGTCAATGACGCCCCGGTTATTGCAGGTTCTGAGCTTGGGGAAAATATTTTGAAAGACAGTATTGAAGCGGCTAAACATGACCACTTCCATAATACGCATCCGAATACAAATTGGCGCGTATGTCTTGAGCATGCTGAAAAAATCGGTCTTGGAACATGCCAGTACAAACTTATAAAAATTTAAAATAGAATAATCCAAAATGAAGAAACGGGTTTTATCCATTCAGTGATAAGACCCGTTTTTATATAGATTTATTTTATTTATTGAATTGACAAAAAATATAATAAAGTTAATAAATATAATATATAAATATATACAAATAAATAACTAAAATATATTGACTTTTATACTTATTTAGAATTAGAATAGTTAAGTAGTTAATTATTTAGAAAGGATGAAAAACAAATGAATGTAATGAAAAGATATTGTATATTTTTAATCGGACTTACGTTTATGGCTCTTGGTATCGTACTTATTATTAAATCGGCACTGGGAACATCGCCTATTTCCAGTGTTCCGTATATTTTAAGTTTGGAATTTCCGTTTACCGTCGGTGAGTTCAATTTTGTATTCAGCACGTTGATGTTTTTACTGCAGCCTGTCATTTTGGGCAAACGCTTTGAACGGGTACAGATTTTACAGGTACCGATGACGTTTATTTTCTGCGCATTTATTGACTTTTTCATGTATATATTTGCAGGACTTGTACCGCAGGCATATTATCAGCATTTAATCGTACTTCTTTTAGGCTGCCTGTCCATGGGTATCGGTGTTACCTGCGAACTTTTAGGCCGCGTAGTAATGCTTCCGGGCGAAGGACTTGTTTATGCTATTGTTACGAGATGGAAACTTGATTTCGGCAGAACGAAAGTTATTTTTGACTGGAGTTTAGTTGCTGTGGCAGCATTGCTTTCTTTTTATTATTTCGGCGAAATCTACGGTATACGTGAAGGCACGCTTATTTCCGCATTATCCACCGGCATTCTCGTTAAATTCTTCATGAATACGCTGTTGAAGATAAGAATAAAACGCATCGGTAAATTAAGACAGCAGTGCAGAGTGAATAGAATAAATAAAATAAGCACTCAGGCTGAATAAAATAAAAGACCTATGAAGCTGAATGAACAACTTTATAGGTCTTTTTTATCGTATGCCATAAGATGTAATAAAAAATAAGGCAAATATTATATTTGATGTGTTTCATACAAATAGTTAAAGTATTTTTCATAGAATGCAGGAACGCCGTCGATGATATCCTGTACAGAACTTTCATCAACCGCCGTGCCCTGCCATACGGTCAGTTTGCCGTCATTTGTTACAGCGGTCGGCTTACCAAAATTTTTTGTCATAGCGCGTTTTAGAAGATAATATTTCGTGAAATTTGCATACTGCTGTTTATCTGAATTAAGTTTTTTATCAAAAAACAGGGCGGCTTTATATAATTTGTTGTTATACATATATAAAATGATAAACGGTTCGTCAGGCACATATTTTTCTGTCGGAAGAACGTATGCTTCGTAATATTTGCCTTTGTAGCCGTAGTATTTAAGATTGTACAGCTGATTTATTTTTGTTAAATCATCATTCCAAGTCAACGTAAAATCATTGTGCATAATATCGTCATAGATATAATGAAAAGGCGGATTGTTAGGTAGCGGTTTATAAATATATACATCTTTATCTGTTTGGGCAAAAGCAAAATTGATAGGCATTAGCAAAAGAAAACAGAAAAGCATTAGAAATTTTTTCATAGATAAACTCCTTCAATCTAATGAAATATAAGGCAAAATAAAGCGGTTTTGATTTTATTGGAACTGTTTTTTTATTTATATCGCCAATCAGAAGATACAGGTTCATCATATCCAATAAGATACCATGTATTATTTTCTATTAGGACAGTAAACTGCTGGTAGCCCCATCCACCGTTAAGGTCATTATTGTCTTTGTCTTTTAAATGAAATGTTGTACGGGTATCTACATAAATAATTCTCGTATCGTCTTTGTCCTGTGTTTGAGATAATTCCGTTAATTCAAATGCAGAGAAATGGTCTAATTCAGGATATTGTGTTTTTTGATTGAGCTGTTTAAAAATTTTTTCTGGCATATGTTCGGCAAGTTTCTCATCATAGCCGTTTTGCGTAGTGATGGCGTATTTTACAGTAGGGATTATATCAACATAGGAAGTATAGAATTGATGAGCTTCTATAAATCTGATAGTAAAAACGGTTGAAGGAATTATCAGATTGAAGGCTGACATACCGAGGAAAATCATACATAACATAACTTGAAACAAGGGTTTGAGATAAATATTCTTGCTTGTTTTATGCGGCAGATATAAAAATAAAATGCTTACGGTTAAACATATTATGCAGAGTATGCCCCATGAATTATGAATAGGATTACCGAAGTAAATAAGCAGATAGATGATGCTTGCTAGTATTTTTGTATATACAACTGTTTTTTGTGCTTTTAATATTTTGTTTATTGGCAGCAATAGATAGATTAAAGGAAAAAATAAAAACACTAATAAATAGAGACTTTTTTCATGCGGTGGTATGGAAAATGAATAAATTGCAGGAAAACAGAATGTAAGAATAATACAGCTTAAAAAATGAAATAATAACAAGGTTTTTAACAGTTTCAAGATAAATACCTCCCTAAAAATCCATAATCCATATAAATTACATATATCTTTGCACAGTGATTTTGAAATGTCAAATCGAAAAAAATTTTTTGTACGGGTTTAATTTTGAGATACAGAAGAACTCTATATAAATGTAATCGGTTACAGAATAAAATTTAAGGAGAGGTTAATTATGGCTATTTATTTAGATGTACAAAAAGCAGTATCATATGCTTCGGCATGGTCTATTTGGAATAATCCTAAATATGTGCCTATTGACGGTAATGATTGTACAAATTTTGTATCACAATGTTGGCATGAAGGTGGAATACCATTAGCTCCACATTGGAGTAATGAAGCATCGACGGGTATTTGGACGACAGCGTGGGCGGATGTAGAAACTTTTTGTCATTATATGACAGTATCTGCGCCTGATTTGGAGCCTCAGGTTATGGGGAATTTTCCTATTGCAGATCAAACAGCTTTATTAGATACACCTTTAAATGATTATACGGGTATTATCAGACCAGCAGATATTGTACAGTGTTATAATGCAGATAAAGGATGGCATCATTCCATTATTATTATGGATTTAGTAAATGGTATGCCGCGTTATTGTGCACATAGTTCTTTTGCTAATTATAATGATTTGACGGTACAATTTTCTTCAGCATCTGATTCACCAAATTCTAAAATTAGAGTAATTAGGGCACGTAATAGAATTAACGCATAAAATAGTAAAAAGGAAGAAATATTAATGTTTCTTCCTTTTCTTTTTAAAATGATAAATTTAATTCAACAGCTGTATTATCATTTATATTTATTATTACTGATGGCAAATAAGTGATTTGTTCATTTTTATTTGGATAGTATTTTGTAGGAATATCGTATTCAGAATTTAATGCTAAAGCTGTGTGATAGTAAATTTTAGCAAGTTGAGTATTTCCCAAAATGTCATAAGCTTTAGCATAATTTAAGTAAATAGGGGCATTTATAGGATTGGGATTACCAACACTTAACATTTGTTTTTGTGAGGTGAGCCAATTATAAATTAGTGAATAGGCGTTGATGATATTGCCGGATTTTTTATATGTTTCGGCAAGTGTTATAAGAAGTTCAAAATATTGAGGACTGTTTACAGGCATTAATTTTAAGGCTGTTTGATAACTTCTTATGGCACTATCGGTATCATTATAAATTTGCCGATAAATATCACCTAAAATCCAGTAGATTTTCGGATTTTGTGGTGCTAAATTTAAAGACATATTTTTATATTTTGCGTATAAATCCTTTTTATATATACCGGCACAGGCAAAGGCTTCATACATATACAATTCTGCCAAATCATCATTATTTAAATCTGAAACAGTAAGAAAGTGCTTACTGATATAAAAGGCTTCTTCAAAATTGCCAGATTTTACGGCACTTTTCATCATTTGAATAATATAATTATAATTTCTGTTTTTCAGCTTTGGCAGATAATATAAGCGATTTGCTATATCAAAGTATTTATTTGCTAATTGATACTTTTCAATCGTACTGTAAAATACGGCTTTTTTTATAGCAGACTGCCATACTTTATCTGTTCGTTCTTTTTCCAATTTATCGTAATCGAAATTTTTGTATTGAGGATTTAATGATATTGCCTTATTTAATATTTCATCGGCTCCGTAATGCGAAAATTTCAGAACATAGCTATATTCTGCGTAAAACTCGGCTTTTTTATCGTTTAATGAAATTGCTTTAATGAAATCATTAATCGCTATGGGATAAAATTCTTTTATATAGTTGAATGTAAGACCTCGTTTGTAATAAAGGTCGCCTCTGTTAGGCTGTAACTTTATAGCAGAAGTATAATCGGCAATAGCTTCGATATAATTATTAGTGGCGAAATAAGCATCACCGCGAACAATATAAGCGTCAGTGAAATCTGGATTAATGAAATTTATAATGTAAGTAGCAACAGCAATCTGTTGTTTATAATCAAGTTTGTTGATATTTTTCCATATATCCTGCCAGGCGGTTTCAAACGGTACAATTTGTTTATTATTAATTATTTTGTAAGTTTGATCGGGAATGGGTTCCACCTTTAAAATATTGGGAAAAATTAATTCACTAAGAAAGAGTATAAATATTGATAGAAAAATGATTTTTTTCATAGTGTTCACCTCCGATTTGAATAATAGAGATTATACTCATATATTATCACAGAATGAACAAAAGAGTAATCGACTAGAACATTGTTAGTAAATTACTCTTTTGTTTTAAGGCAATAATTTTCTTAGTTTGTTTAGAGCATGCTTTTCTAGTTTGTATACTGCTTGAACTGAAACCTTATTTTTCTTGGCAATTTCACTTGTGGAAAATCCATATTTGTATTTTAGAATGATGACAGTTTTTTCTTTGGCAGTTAAGTCTTTTAACAGATTTAGAAATTCCATATCACTGAATATCATGTTTTCTGATACACAGTTGGCAGGATTTTCTTCATAATTTATTTCATCAAGAAAAATAAACCAAAAAAGAAAAAACCTTTTTAACGTTTCGCTATCGCTGCACTGGGCGAGCCTTTGTAGATTTTCTATAAATACAGTCGGTAAAACGGCTCGAAACACTTGGAATTTGGGTCGTGCCTTCTGGTGTTCAGCACGAATAAAATTTTGAGCTGTTGGCACTGCAGTTTGCAAGTTGTCTCAAAATTTTGTTTCACATTTAGAGTATTTTCATGGTAGCTTTAGCTATTAAAAAGAAAAATTTTTAGCTGTGATTTTAGTTTAAACTG
>OGYT01001586.1_pt1 | contig 14356 bp, 7 predicted proteins | sample 1576631 | NCBI WGS metagenome assembly OGYT01 (sample SAMEA3541588, study PRJEB24748) | human gut metagenome | biome: human gut; feature: human-associated habitat; material: faeces | place: China | collected 2012
TTCTTCGGCTGGGACGGCGGCTTTATGGTGATGATCGGCGGCAGCGTGCTGGCGGTACTGCTGCTCATGGTGGTCATGATCGGTGAGAAACGTCACCACGCGGAAGTGCTGGCGCGTCGTCAATAAGGAGCATTGCGATGAAATTATCTTACGTAACAACCGGCCTGCTGCTGGCGGGCCTGATGACAGGCTCCGCGCTGGCGGCGGATAAAATCGTTATCGCCCACCGCGGCGCCAGCGGCTATCTGCCGGAGCATACGCTCCCGGCGAAAGCGATGGCCTATGCCCAGGGCGCGGATTATCTGGAGCAGGATCTGGTGATGACCAAGGACGACCAGCTGGTCGTACTGCATGACCACTACCTGGACCGCGTGACGGACGTGGCGGAGCGTTTCCCGGACCGCGCGCGAAAAGATGGCCGCTACTATGCCATTGATTTCACCCTGGCGGAGATCCGTTCCCTGAAGTTTACCGAAGGCTTCGAGATCGAAAACGGCAAGAAGGTGCAGGTCTATCCGGGACGTTTCCCGATGGGCAAATCTGACTTCCGGATCCATACCTTCTAGGAAGAGATTGAGTTTGTTCAGGGGCTGAACCACTCAACCGGTAAAAATATCGGCATCTACCCGGAGATCAAAGCGCCGTGGTTCCACCATCAGGAAGGCAAAGACATTGCCGCGAAGACGCTGGAGGTAATGAAACAGTACGGCTACACCAGCAAGAAGGACAAAGTCTACCTGCAGTGTTTTGACGCCGCCGAGCTGAAGCGCATCAAAACCGAGCTGGAGCCGAAGATGGGGATGAACCTCAATCTGGTGCAGCTGATTGCCTATACCGACTGGAATGAAACCCAGGAGAAGCAGCCGGACGGCAAGTGGGTGAACTATAACTACGACTGGATGTTTAAGCCGGGCGCGATGAAGCAGATTGCGCAGTACGCCGACGGCATCGGGCCGGATTACCACATGCTGGTGGCGGAAGGCTCAGCGCCGGGCCACGTGAAGCTGACGGCGATGGTGAAAGAGGCGCACGCCAGCAGGATGCAGGTACATCCGTATACCGTGCGTGCAGACCAGCTGCCGCCGTATGCCACGGACGTGAATCAGCTTTATGAGGTGTTGTATAACCAGGCGGGCGTGGACGGACTGTTTACGGATTTCCCGGATAAAGCGGTCGAATTCATTCACCGGAAGTAGGTTTGGCAGGTCGGGTAAGGCGAAGCCGCCACCCGACAATCTGGCTCTGCGGCCTGATGCCCTCACCCTAACCCTCTCCCACCGGGAGAGGGGATAAGGACAACATCACATCTCGATCTCTATATCGCCTTTTGCCCGGCAGCAGCAGGGCAAAATTTCCCCTTCGTTGATAAAGGCCAGCGGCTCGGTCAGCCAGTCCACCTGGCCGGCGACCAGGCGGCATCGGCAGGAGCCACAGTAGCCGGAACGACACTGGTACTCTACTTCTACCTGATGCGCCTCAAGCGCCACCAGCAGAGAAGGGTGCTCCTCCCGACACAGCACCTCAGTGCCGGAAAGACTTAACGTGACGCGTGACATCAGAGCTGGAAGTTGCTCAGGTCGTCGGTGTTGACTTCAGAATCAATCTGACCGACCAGATAAGAGCTGACTTCCACTTCCTGCGGCGCAACCTGCACGTTATCGGACACCAGCCAGGTGTTGATCCACGGAATCGGGTTAGAGCGCGTCTGGAACGGCAGATCGAGACCGACGGCCTGCATGCGGATGTTGGTGATGTACTCAACGTACTGGCACAGGATGTCTTTGTTCAGGCCGATCATGGAGCCGTCGCGGAACAGGTAGTCTGCCCACTCTTTCTCCTGCTGAGCCGCCAGCACGAACAGGTCGTAGCACTCCTGCTTGCACTCTTCGGCGATTTCCGCCATCTCCGGATCGTCCGTACCGCTGCGCAGCAGGTTCAGCATGTGCTGGGTACCGGTCAGGTGCAGGGCTTCATCGCGGGCGATCAGACGGATGATTTTGGCGTTGCCTTCCATCAGCTTGCGCTCGGCAAAGGCGAAGGAGCAGGCGAAGCTCACGTAGAAGCGGATCGCTTCCAGCGCGTTGACGCTCATCAGGCACAGGTACAGCTGTTTTTTCAGCGCGCGCAGGTTCACGGTGATGGTTTTACCGTTCACGTTGTGCGTACCTTCGCCCAGCAGATGCCAGTAGCTGGTCATCTCGATCAGCTCGTCGTAGTAATGGGCAATGCCTTCCGCGCGCTTCTGGATCTGCTCGTTGGTGACGATATCGTCAAACACCACCGCCGGATCGTTCACGATGTTGCGGATGATGTGGGTGTAAGAGCGGGAGTGGATAGTCTCGGAGAACGCCCAGGTTTCCACCCAGGTTTCCAGCTCCGGAATGGAGATCAGCGGCAGCAGCGCCACGTTCGGGCTACGACCCTGAATGGAGTCCAGCAGCGTCTGGTACTTCAGGTTGCTGATGAAGATATGTTTTTCGTGATCCGGCAGCGACTGGTAATCAATACGGTCGCGGGAGACGTCCACTTCTTCCGGGCGCCAGAAGAAGGAGAGTTGCTTTTCAATCAGCTTTTCGAAGATGTCATATTTTTGCTGATCGTAGCGTGCCACGTTGACCGGCTGGCCGAAGAACATCGGCTCTTTGAGCTGGTCGTTTTTCGTCTGTGAAAAGGTGGTATATGCCATGAGTGTGTCCTGTCTTACGAAATAAAGGCGGGGATATCCCCGCCCTTCATTAGATCTTACATGCGCCGCTTTCGCAGCCATCGTCCTGAATTGACGGTACCATGTCGTCCTGCGCGTCTTCCGCACCGTCACGGGTGTTGTGATAGTACAGGGTTTTCACGCCAAATTTGTAGGCGGTGAGCAGGTCTTTCAGCAATTGCTGCATCGGTACCTTGCCGGACGGGAAGCGCGTCGGGTCATAGTTGGTATTGGCAGAGATCGACTGGTCGATAAACTTCTGCATGATACCCACCAGCTGCAGGTAGCCGTCGTTGTTTGGCATTTCCCACAGCAGCTCGTAGTTGTTGCCCAGCGTTTCGTAGTCCGGTACCACCTGACGCAGCACGCCGTCTTTCGACGCTTTGATGCTGACGTGGCCGCGCGGCGGTTCAATACCGTTGGTGGCGTTAGAGATCTGCGAAGAGGTCTCGGACGGCATCAGGGCAGAGAGCGTAGAGTTACGCAAGCCGTGGGTCTTGATGGACTCGCGCAGGCCTTCCCAGTCGAGATGCAGCGGCTCGCTGACGATCGCATCCAGGTCTTTCTTGTAGGTGTCTATTGGCAGAATGCCTTTCGCGTAGGTGGTTTCGTTGAACCACGGGCACGCGCCTTGCTCTTTCGCCAGCTCGTTAGAGGCTTTCATCAGGTAGTACTGAATCGCTTCGAACGTCTGGTGCGTCAGATTATTAGCGCTGCCGTCGGAGTAACGCTTGCCGTTTTTCGCCAGCCAGTAGGCGAAGTTGATCACGCCGATACCCAGGGTACGGCGGCCCATCGCACCGCGTTTAGCGGCCGGGATTGGGTAATCCTGGTAGTCCAGCAGGGCGTCGAGCGCGCGAACCGCCAGCACGGCCAGCTCTTCCAGCTCGTCCAGGCTCTTAATCGCGCCCAGGTTGAACGCGGACAGCGTACACAGCGCGATTTCGCCGTTTTCGTCGTTCACGTCTTCCAGCGGTTTGGTCGGCAGGGCGATCTCCAGGCACAGGTTAGACTGGCGCACTGGCGCAACTACTGGATCAAACGGGCTGTGGGTGTTGCAGTGGTCCACGTTCTGGATGTAGATACGGCCGGTAGAGGCACGTTCCTGCATCATCAGAGAGAACAGGTCTACCGCCTTGACGCGCTGCTTGCGGATGCTGTCGTCTTTTTCGTATTTGGTGTACAGACGTTCGAACTCGTCCTGATCGGCAAAGAACGCGTCGTACAGGCCCGGAACGTCGGACGGGCTGAACAGCGTAATGTCTTCGCCTTTCAGCAGACGGGTGTACATCAGCTTGTTGATCTGCACGCCGTAGTCCATGTGACGCACGCGGTTGCCTTCCACGCCGCGGTTGTTTTTCAGGACCAGCAGGCTTTCCACTTCCAGGTGCCACATCGGGTAGAACAGGGTCGCAGCACCGCCGCGCACGCCGCCCTGAGAGCAGGATTTTACGGCCGTCTGGAAGTGTTTATAGAACGGGATACAGCCGGTGTGGAACGCTTCACCGCCGCGAATCGGGCTGCCCAGCGCACGGATGCGACCGGCGTTGATGCCGATACCGGCACGCTGGGAGACGTATTTCACGATGGCGCTGGAGGTGGCGTTGATGGAATCCAGGCTGTCCCCACACTCGATCAGTACGCAGGAGCTGAACTGACGGGTTGGAGTACGCACGCCAGACATGATTGGCGTCGGCAGAGAAATCTTGAACGTGGATACCGCATCGTAGAAACGCTTCACGTATTCCAGACGGGTGTCACGCGGGTAGTTAGAGAACAGGCAGGCGGCCACCAGAATATAGAGGAACTGGGCGCTTTCGTAGATCTCACCGGTTACACGGTTCTGAACCAGGTATTTGCCTTCGAGCTGCTTCACCGCCGCGTAGGAGAAGTTCATGTCGCGCCAGTGATCGATAAACCCGTTCATCTGCTCGAACTCTTCTTCCGTATAGTCTTCCAGCAGATGCGTGTCGTATTTGCCCAGCTCAACCATTTTCACCACGTGATCGTAAAGCTTCGGCGGCTCAAACTGACCGTAGGCTTTTTTACGCAGGTGGAAAATCGCCAGACGTGCAGCGAGGTACTGATAATCCGGTGCTTCGCGGGAGATGAGGTCTGCCGCTGCTTTAATGATCGTTTCGTGGATATCAGACGTTTTGATGCCGTCGTAGAACTGAATGTGAGAACGCAGTTCAACCTGGGAGATAGATACGTTGTTCAGTCCTTCTGCTGCCCAGTCGAGAACTCGATGGATTTTGTCCAGATTGATACGCTCGGTAGTACCGTCGCGCTTTGTCACCAGCAGACTCTGATTCATGTGGGTTTTACCTGTCCGTGAAATAAAAAATATCCCCCGTTTATCCACAGATCCGTCTTGTGACTAACTCTGTGGATAAATACTACATGTAGGGGGTTTGCGATAAGAAAAACGCTATATGGTGAGTATTCTAGTATCGAATCTTTTCAGCACAAGGGTTGATTTTGGCGTTAAATTGAGGTTGTGAAAGGGTAAAAAAGGCTAAGTCCTCGTACCGTAAGGCCTGGAAGACATGTCAATAATTAAGAAAAAAAATTCAAAATTTGATCGAGTGCTGATTTCTTCAACGGGAGGTCAGAATTGCGCAACATGATGTCGCGCAATCTTTATAAGAATAACGAATGACGTTAGTCGTTTTTGGCGGTTGTGTGCAACATATAGTTAACATCAACGCCCGGTGCGAGTTTGAATTTATTGGTTAGCGGATTGTAGTGCAGGCCGGTGATGTGCTGCTCTTTGAGCCACGTCTGGTCAACCCAGCTTAACAGCTCCGCAGGCTTGATGAATTTCTTCACGTCGTGCGTCCCTTTCGGCACCATGCGCAGTACATACTCCGCGCCAACGACGGCCATCAGCCAGGCTTTACCGTTACGGTTGATGGTTGAGAAGAAGACCTGGCCGCCCGGCTTCACCAGTTTTGCACAGGCATGTACCACCGACTGCGGATCGGGTACGTGCTCCAGCATCTCCATGCAGGTCACCACATCGTACTGATGGGCGTGTTTTGCCGCGTGCTCTTCCACGGTTTCCTGCACGTATTCCACCTGTATGCCGGACTCCAGCGCGTGAAGGCGGGCAACCTGGAGCGGTTCAAAGCCCATATCCAGGCCCGTAACATTCGCCCCTTCGCGCGCCATGCTCTCAGCCAGGATGCCGCCGCCGCAGCCGACGTCGAGCACTTTCTTACCGAACAGACCGCCGGAACGCTCCGCGATATAGCCCAGACGCAGCGGGTTAATGCGATGCAGCGGTTTGAACTCACCTTCGAGATCCCACCAGCGGGACGCCACCGCTTCAAATTTGGCAATCTCTTCGTGGTCAACGTTGTGAGCCACCGGGGATTTTTCGGCATTCATGGGCGCTTTTACTCCTTATTTAGCAAGACAAAGGAGTATATCAGGCAATCCCCGTGAATAAAGCGTATAGGTTTACCTCAATCACCTCGGCTGTGTTATAATTTGCGACCTTTGAATCCGGGATACAGTAGAGGGATAGCGGTTAGATGAGCGACCTTGCGAGAGAAATTACACCGGTCAACATTGAGGAAGAGCTGAAGAGCTCCTATCTGGATTATGCGATGTCGGTCATTGTTGGCCGTGCGCTGCCGGATGTCCGAGATGGCCTGAAGCCGGTACACCGTCGCGTACTATACGCCATGAACGTATTGGGCAATGACTGGAATAAAGCCTATAAAAAATCTGCCCGCGTCGTCGGTGACGTCATCGGTAAATATCACCCGCATGGTGATACCGCCGTTTATGACACCATCGTTCGTATGGCGCAGCCATTCTCCTTGCGTTACATGCTGGTAGATGGTCAGGGTAACTTTGGTTCAGTCGACGGCGACTCCGCTGCGGCGATGCGTTATACGGAAATCCGTATGTCGAAAATCGCTCATGAGCTGATGGCCGACCTGGAAAAAGAGACCGTTGATTTCGTCGATAACTACGACGGCACCGAGCGCATCCCAGATGTGATGCCAACCAAGATCCCGAACCTGTTGGTTAACGGTTCCTCCGGTATCGCGGTCGGTATGGCAACCAACATTCCGCCGCACAATATCACCGAGGTGATCAACGGCTGCCTGGCCTATATCGACGATGAAGACATCAGCATTGAAGGGCTGATGGAACACATTCCGGGCCCGGACTTCCCAACGGCGGCGATCATCAACGGTCGTCGCGGTATTGAAGAAGCGTACCGCACCGGCCGCGGCAAGATTTACATCCGTGCCCGCGCCGAAGTGGAAGCGGACACTAAAACCGGCCGTGAGACCATCATTGTTCACGAGATCCCGTATCAGGTGAACAAAGCGCGTCTGATTGAAAAAATCGCCGAGCTGGTAAAAGAAAAACGTGTTGAAGGCATCAGCGCGCTGCGTGACGAGTCTGACAAAGACGGTATGCGCATCGTGATTGAGATCAAACGCGACGCGGTGGGTGAGGTTGTGCTGAACAACCTGTACTCCCAGACTCAGCTTCAGGTCTCCTTCGGTATCAACATGGTTGCGCTGCACCATGGTCAGCCGAAGATCATGAACCTGAAAGAGATCCTGAGCGCGTTCGTGCGTCACCGCCGTGAAGTGGTGACCCGTCGTACCATCTTCGAACTGCGCAAAGCGCGCGACCGTGCGCACATCCTTGAAGCGCTGGCGGTTGCGCTGGCCAACATCGACCCGATCATCGAACTGATCCGTCGTGCGCCAACCCCGGCGGAAGCGAAAGCAGCCCTGGTTTCCCGTCCGTGGGATCTGGGTAACGTTGCCGCGATGCTGGAACGTGCGGGCGATGATGCTGCGCGTCCGGAATGGCTGGAGCCAGAGTTCGGCGTGCGTGATGGTCTGTACTACCTGACCGAACAGCAAGCTCAGGCGATTCTGGATCTGCGTTTGCAGAAACTGACCGGCCTTGAGCACGAAAAACTGCTCGACGAATACAAAGAGCTGCTGGAACAGATTGCTGAACTGCTTCATATCCTGGGCAGCGCAGAGCGTCTGATGAAAGTGATCCGTGAAGAGCTGGAGCTGGTCCGCGATCAGTTCGGCGATGCGCGCCGCACCGAAATCACCGCGAACAGCTCTGATATCAACATTGAAGATCTGATCAACCGCGAAGACGTGGTGGTCACCCTGTCTCACCAGGGCTATGTGAAGTATCAGCCGCTGACCGACTACGAAGCACAGCGTCGTGGCGGTAAAGGCAAGTCTGCAGCGCGTATTAAAGAAGAAGACTTCATTGACCGCCTGCTGGTGGCGAACACCCATGACACGATCCTCTGCTTCTCCAGCCGCGGTCGTCTGTACTGGATGAAAGTTTATCAGCTGCCGGAAGCGAGCCGCGGCGCGCGTGGCCGTCCAATCGTCAACCTGCTGCCGCTGGAAGCGAACGAACGTATCACCGCCATCCTGCCGGTACGCGAGTACGAAGAGGGCGTGAACGTCTTTATGGCGACCGCCAGCGGTACCGTGAAGAAAACCGCGCTGACCGAGTTCAGCCGCCCACGTTCCGCCGGGATCATCGCGGTGAACCTGAACGAAGGCGACGAGCTGATCGGTGTGGATCTGACCTCCGGTTCTGATGAAGTGATGCTGTTCTCTGCGGCCGGTAAAGTGGTGCGCTTTAAAGAGAACGCCGTCCGTGCAATGGGTCGTACCGCTACGGGCGTTCGTGGTATCAAACTGGCTGGCGAAGACAGCGTTGTTTCTCTGATTATTCCGCGCGGTGAAGGGGCTATCCTGACCGTGACGCAGAATGGTTACGGTAAACGTACGGCGGAAGGGGAATACCCAACCAAGTCTCGCGGCACGCAGGGCGTTATCTCTATCAAAGTGACCGAGCGCAACGGTTCCGTTGTGGGCGCGGTGCAGGTAGACGATGCCGACCAGATCATGATGATCACTGATGCCGGTACGCTGGTGCGTACCCGCGTGTCTGAGATCAGCGTGGTGGGGCGTAACACCCAGGGCGTGATTCTCATCCGTACAGCGGAAGATGAAAACGTGGTGGGTCTGCAGCGCGTTGCTGAGCCGGTGGATGACGAAGAGCTCGATTCCATCGACGGTAGCGTTGCGGAAGGCGATGATGATATCGCGCCGGAAGCCGACACCGACGATGACGTAGCGGATGACGCTGACGAGTAATGTCTCCTGATGCAAAAAAGGGCCGGATTCCGGCCCTTTTCTTTTGCACAAGCAGATAAGTCAACGTTGCGACCAGGCGCGTTTACCGCTACCTTAACCACATTCTTTTGACCCCGACGGCGGAGCCTCGCCCCCTTGAAATACCTCGTCTCCTTTCGTACTACGCTGAAAGTTTCTCGCTATCTGTTTCGGGCGCTGGCGCTCTTGCTCTGGCTGCTGGTGGCCTTGTTCTCGGTGTTTTACATCGTTAACGCGCTGCACCAGAAAGAAGCGGAGATCCGCCAGGAGTTTAACTTAAGCTCCGACCAGGCCCAGCGCTACATTCAGCGAACGTCTGACGTGATGAAGGAGCTGAAGTATATTGCCGAAAATCGTCTGACGGCGGAAAACGGCATCCTTGCGCTTCGCGGGCGGAATGACAATACCGAAGTCCCGGACTTCCAGCCGCTGTTCCCGGACTCCGATTGCTCCACCATGAGCAATACCTGGCGCGGGTCGCTGGAATCCCTTGCCTGGTTTATGCGCTACTGGCGCGACAATTTCTCCGCCGCCTATGACCTGAACCGCGTATTCCTGATTGGCAGTGAAAATCTCTGCATGGCTGACTTTGGCCTGCGCGACGTGCCCGTTGAGCGTGACGATGCGCTGAAAAGCCTGCATGAACGTATTGTGAAATACCGCAATGCGCCGCAGGACGAGCGCGGGAATAACATCTTCTGGGTTAGCCAGGGCCCGCGCCCGGGCGTGGGCTATTTCTACGCCCTGACGCCGGTGTATCTGGGCAATCGCCTGCAGGCGCTGCTGGGGATTGAGCAGACCATTCGTATGGAAAACTTTTTCACCCCGGGCAGCCTGCCTATGGGGGTGACCATTCTGGATGAAAACGGTCATCAGCTGATCTCACTCGCCGGGCCGGATAACCGGTTAAACGTCGAACCGCACTGGATGCAGGAGCGGTCGTGGTTTGGCTATACCTCCGGCTTCCGCGAACTGGTGCTGAAGAAGAGCCTGCCGCCTTCGTCGCTGAGCATTGTCTACTCGGTGCCAGTGGACATGGTGCTTGAGCGGATACGCATTCTCATCATGAATGCCATTCTGCTGAACCTGATCGCGGGTGGTGCGCTGTTCACCCTGGCGCGCATGTATGAGCGGAAAATCTTTATTCCGGCCGAAAGCGACGCCCAGCGGCTGGAGGAACACGAGCAGTTTAACCGGAAGATTGTCGCGTCGGCGCCGGTGGGGATCTGCATTCTGCGTACCCAGGACGGAACCAACATCCTGAGTAACGAGCTGGCGCATAACTACCTGAACATGCTGACGCACGAAGACCGCCAGAGGCTGACGCAAATTATCTGCGGTCAGCAGGTTAACTTTGTCGACGTGCTCACCAGCACGCACACCAACCTGCAGATCAGCTTTGTGCATTCCCGCTATCGCAATGAAAACGTGGCGATTTGCGTGCTGGTGGATGTCTCCGCGCGCGTGAAGATGGAAGAGTCGCTGCAGGAGATGGCCCAGGCGGCGGAGCAGGCCAGCCAGTCGAAATCCATGTTCCTTGCCACCGTCAGCCACGAGCTGCGAACGCCGCTGTACGGGATCATCGGTAACCTCGACCTGCTGCAGACCAAAGAGTTGCCGAAAGGGGTCGACAGGCTGGTGACGGCGATGAACAACTCCTCCAGCCTGCTGCTGAAAATCATCAGCGATATTCTCGATTTCTCTAAAATTGAGTCTGAGCAGCTGAAAATCGAACCGCGGGAGTTCTCGCCGCGCGAGGTGATGAACCACATCAGCGCCAACTATCTGCCGCTGGTGGTGCGTAAACAGCTGGGGCTCTACTGCTTTATTGAACCTGACGTGCCGCTGACGCTGCACGGCGATCCGATGCGCCTGCAGCAGGTCATCTCAAACCTGCTCAGCAACGCCATCAAATTCACCGACGTTGGCTGTATCGTGTTGCACGTCTGCCGGGCGGGGGATTACCTGAGCATTCGCGTGCGCGACACGGGCGTCGGCATCCCGGCGAAGGAAGTGGTCCGCCTGTTCGACCCGTTCTTCCAGGTCGGGACCGGCGTGCAGCGTAACTTCCAGGGCACCGGACTGGGGCTGGCGATTTGTGAGAAGCTCGTCAGCATGATGGACGGTGATATTTCCGTGGATACCGAGCCCGGCATGGGCAGCCAGTTCACCATCCGTATTCCGCTCTATTCGGCGCAGTATCCGGCAAAAGCGACGGTGGACGGGCTGAGCGACAAGCGCTGCTGGCTGGCGGTGCATAACGCCTCGCTGAATGATTACCTGACGGCGCTGCTTGCCCACAGTGGAGTCAGGGTGTGTCTCTATGAAGGTCAAACGCCGGACGTGGACGATGTGCTGATCGCCGACGAGATGCCGGAGCAACCGTGGCAGGGGAGAGGGTCGGTGCTCTTCTGCCGTCGCCACATCGGCATTCCTGTCGAGCGTGCGCCCGGGGAATGGGTGCACAGTGTTGCAACGCCGCACGAGCTGTTGAGCCTGCTGGCGCGCATCTACAAAGTGGAGCTGGAAGAGCGTGACGGCGCGGGCGGATTGCCGTCACCGGAGTCTCTGGCGTCGGTAAATGACGATATGATGATTCTGGTGGTGGATGACCATCCGATTAACCGTCGCCTGCTGGCTGACCAGCTGGGATCGCTGGGCTACCAGTGCAAAACCGCCAATGACGGCGTGGATGCGCTGAATGTGCTGAGTAAAAATCATATTGATATCGTGCTTAGCGACGTCAACATGCCAAACATGGACGGCTACCGTCTGACGCAGCGCATCCGACAGCTGGGCCTGACGCTGCCGGTGGTGGGCGTAACGGCGAACGCGCTGGCGGAAGAGAAACAGCGTTGTCTGGAGTCAGGCATGGACAGCTGTCTGTCGAAGCCGGTGACGCTGGACGTGCTGAAGCAGACGTTGTCGATTTACGCGGATCGCGTGAGAAAAACCAGAATATAAAAAAGGCCCGTAAGGGCCTTTTCGCTTTTCAACCCTCTCACCGTGGGAGAGGGACGGGGTGAGGGCCTCAGGCCGCACACCCGTCCGGGATCAATCCTTGTCCGATGCGCTCAGCGTAACGGAGGAGAGATAGTTCAGCAGAGCAATATCGTTGTCCACGCCCAGCTTCATCATCGCTGATTTCTTCTGGCTGCTGATGGTTTTAATGCTGCGGTTCAGCTTCTTGGCAATCTCGGTCACCAGGAAACCTTCTGCGAACAGGCGCAGAACTTCACTCTCTTTCGGGGACAGGCGTTTGTCACCGTAGCCACCCGCGCTGATTTTTTCCAGCAGACGAGAGACGCTTTCAGGCGTGAACTTCTTGCCTTTCTGCAGCGCAGCGAGCGCTTTTGGCAGATCGGTCGGGGCGCCCTGTTTCAGCACAATCCCTTCAATGTCCAGATCCAACACCGCGCTCAGGATCGCCGGGTTGTTGTTCATGGTCAGAACAATGATCGAGATATCCGGGAAGTGACGTTTAATGTATTTGATGAGCGTGATCCCATCACCGTATTTGTCTCCAGGCATGGAGAGATCGGTAATGAGCACGTGTGCATCAAGCTTTGGGAGGTTATTGATCAGTGCTGTAGAGTCTTCAAATTCACCGACTACATTCACCCACTCGATCTGTTCAAGTGATTTGCGAATACCGAACAGTACAATCGGATGGTCATCGGCAATAATTACGTTCATATTGTTCATGTATAAGGCTACCTTGCTACAGCAAGCTTTTGACGTAGGCGTCAATGTCGCTGATGTATTTTTCAATGCCAGAGGCATCTTTCTCACGAATTAGATGTTCCAGCGTTTCACATAACTGCTTGCCGGGAACCAGATTAAGCATGGCAAACACCCCTTTAAGCCGGTGTGCTGTCTGTGCCAGCGCTGCAAAATCATTCGCAGCGGACTCAGTATACAACCGCTTAACATCATCTGGTACTGTATCAACAAAGAGTGAATAGTATCCGCTGGCGTGAAGCTCGGCATTTTCATTGCCGCCTAACGGTGACTCCGTTATCTCTTCCTGCGCCAGCTGCTCTTCTATTAGTTGTAGTACAGCTTCCTGCATCGCATTGCTTATATTAAAGTTGACGCGCAGCTGGCCAGGGCCGATTTTCCGCACGCCTGACTCATCATCGCTTAAAAGCAAGCCGGAGGCAGTAAGATTAGACGGATTATCAGTTAAAAACAGATCAAATTCTTGACTTGCAAGTCTTTCATCCGGCGTGATGCAGGCCGCTCCCCAGTTTTCTAACTGACGAACGACAATATTGCGGATCTCGTTCGAGGTCACATCGACCATCACCACGACGTCATCCAGCAGACGTTCTTCATCCTCTTCCTGCGGATTGGCCGCCATTTTCACATGCAGAGAATAGCGGGTGCCGAGGGATTCACGGGCTTTGATATTCAGGTGGCCGCCAAGCTTACGCGCCAGCTGATCGCACAGCCAGAAGGTCAGGGCATTGGCCTTGCCGTAGCGATCGCTCTGCGTGTCATTCAGGAACGGGAAGTGCAGATTATCAATTTCACTTGTTGTGACGCCTTCCCCGGTATCCAGGATGCGGAACGTCAGACGGTCTTCTGCCGACTCCTCGGTGCTGACCTCAAGGGTGATCTTGCCGATCTGCGTGGTGGTCACGGCGTACTGAATAATCATCAGCAGAATGCGGCGCAGCGCTTCGCGATCGCCGTGGCGTTCGTCATTCGCAGGGAGATTGTTATTGATCAGCAGCTGCAGCCCTTTGCGCTTAATGACGGGCAGCACTTCCGGCACCACTTCATCGATCAGATCCTGGATGGAGAAGAGGGCTGGTGTTCCCTTCCAGAAATCATTTTCCAGCATGTTCGCCAGCTGGATCTCATCAACCATTCTGACAAGCGAATCGGCCTGGCAGGCAAGCTGGTGGCTTTCAGAGGTGTTTAACGCCGCCGCCTGGGTCGCCAGCGTTTTTAACGGCTGCTTGAAGGCATCGCCAATGTTCTGCATAAATGCGGCGCGCCCCTGCTGGTTTTTCTCATACAGCCTTTGCGCCTGCTTGAGCTTTTTATTGACCAGCACTTCGCGATCCTGGTCGCGAATAATGAAGATTTGCGTGCGGGGAGCCACCTGGCTGCGGAACTGACGGATCTCGTACAGTTCATTGTTGATGGTGGCCTGAATCACCCCCTGGTGCTGATCCGCCATGGTGGTGATGTTCTGCAGGTTAAGATGCGGCAGCAGATGGTCGGCAATTTTGTTGCTCATCACCGTACGATTCGCCTCCTGGTCATGAACCAAGACCCCAAGCGGCAGCACGGAAACAATCTCTTCATTCAGTGCACGCAATACGCGCAGCTCATTGTTGGTACCGGCCGGAACCGCAGAGGCGTCGCTCTGACGACCCGTCTGGAAACGGAAGGTGCTGTAGCCAAACAGGGCCAGCGCCAGCAGACCGATATTCAGCAGCAGAGG
>OGYT01001589.1_pt1 | contig 14293 bp, 7 predicted proteins | sample 1576631 | NCBI WGS metagenome assembly OGYT01 (sample SAMEA3541588, study PRJEB24748) | human gut metagenome | biome: human gut; feature: human-associated habitat; material: faeces | place: China | collected 2012
ATGAGGTTGTGCTTCTGCTGGAAACGGGACTTCGTATTTCTGAATTTTGCGGACTAACGACGCATATTGATATGCAGAACAGAATACTCAATATAGACCACCAGTTATTGAAAGACAGCGAAATCGGCTACTATATTGAAACGCCTAAGACCAAAAACGGAAAACGGGAACTTCCATTGACAGAACGGGCTTATCAAGCAATCCAAAGAATACTAAAGAGCAGAGGAAAAGCACAACCGCTGATTGTAGGTGGTTACAGCAATTTCCTATTCTTAAACCGTGAGGGCTTGCCTAAAGTTGCAGGAAACTATGAGGGCATGGTGCGAGGATTGATTAAGAAGTATAACAAATATCACACGGACAAGTTACCGAACATCACACCACATTCATTCCGACATACTTATTGTACGAATATGGCAAACAGAGGAATGAACCCTAACACTCTGCAATATCTCATGGGACACGCTAACATAACCATGACACTTGGTTATTACGCACACGGTACATTTCAATCTGCAAAAGCGGAGCTGGAAAGGCTGGCTTGTTAATATCGGAGCTTATATTTACTACTCATTTACTACTTTTGGTTGCATTTTCATGCTGGTAAATGCCAGCTTATGCAAGGTATCTTCCAAAAAGAAAATACCGATAAAGCCCTAAAATACGGGATATATCGGCATTTACCAACTTATGAAAAGATAATCAGAAATTTAGTAAGTTTTTTATGTAAAAATAATCCGAGAATCGGCACCAGTAATATATACACCGCTGTCAGGAAACCTGCTTTTCCCGCACTTGCCCCCATCAAAATTCCAACCTGCTGTAAGTTTGTAGAAATACAAAGTGCTACACCACAACAGATTCCGCCTTTTATCAGCAGTTTATAATCTTCTTTCGTCTGTGGTTTTCTTGGCGACAGATCTTTTTTATCTAAAAATTTCATGACAGGTATCAATACCAGTGCCCCGATAATACACCGGACACAATTAAACGAATATGCTCCGATTGTCTGTCCACCAACTGTCTGAGCCACAAATGCAGCCCCCCAGACGGCTGCCGTTACCAATAACAGGATACTGTTTCTTGTTGTTTTATTGTTCATCTTCTGCCTCTTTCTAAATCAATCATATTACTGTAAGTCCTGCCTATTACCTCTTTATTTCCTGCAGGCTCATTAGATAATAGTTTACCATTCTTTTGGAATAAATGCATCAGCAAAAACTGTTTTAGATAAAAAAAACCGCAACCCCTGATTGCTCAAGGATTGCGGAATACAATCTGCAATATATAATTTAAAATTATAAATTACTCGATAACTGTAGCAACACGTCCAGATCCTACTGTACGTCCACCTTCACGGATAGCGAATGTAAGACCCTGCTCCATAGCTACTGGGTGAATTAACTCGATAGTCATCTCGATGTTATCACCAGGCATGCACATCTCTGTACCAGCTGGTAAGTTACATACACCAGTTACGTCTGTTGTTCTGAAGTAGAACTGTGGACGGTAGTTGTTGAAGAATGGAGTATGACGACCACCCTCATCTTTTGTTAATACGTAAACCTGAGCTGTAAATTTACGATGGCATGTAACTGTACCTGGTTTAGCAAGAACCTGACCACGAACAATCTGATCACGGTTGATACCACGAAGTAATGCACCGATGTTATCACCAGCCTGAGCCTCGTCTAACTGTTTACGGAACATCTCGATACCAGTTACAACTGTTGTCTGAACGTCCTCTTTCACACCAAGGATCTCAAGGTTATCATTTAAGTGTAATGTACCTCTCTCAACACGTCCGGTAGCAACTGTACCACGACCTGTGATTGTGAATACGTCCTCAACTGGCATTAAGAATGGTTTATCTGTATCACGCTGTGGATCTGGGATGTACTCATCAACAGTATCCATTAACTCCATGATCTTGTCGCCCCACTCGCCGTTTGGATCTTCAAGAGCTTTTAAAGCAGAACCTTTGATGATCGGGCATCCTTCGAAGCCGTACTCTTCAAGCTGCTCTGTAACTTCCATCTCTACTAACTCGATTAACTCCGGATCGTCTACCATATCGCATTTGTTTAAGAAAACAACGATGTAAGGTACACCTACCTGACGGGATAATAAGATGTGCTCTTTTGTCTGAGCCATAACACCGTCAGTAGCAGCTACAACGAGGATAGCACCATCCATCTGAGCAGCACCAGTGATCATGTTCTTAACGTAATCGGCATGACCTGGGCAGTCAACGTGTGCGTAATGTCTCTTCTCTGTCTCATACTCGATATGAGCAGTAGAAATTGTGATACCACGCTCTCTCTCTTCTGGAGCTTTATCGATGTTATCGAAATCTGTAGCTGTGTTACCAGCAACTCTTGCAGCTAATACTTTAGAAATAGCAGCTGTTAAAGTTGTTTTACCATGGTCAACGTGTCCAATGGTACCAATATTACAATGTGGTTTTGTTCTTTCAAACTTAGCTTTTGCCATTTTTGAATATCCTCCTTAAAATGATGCCCTATGGGCTATAGTTGTTATTTTCAATAACTCGGCTAACTCTGATTATATAAAATAATCAATCGTTTTTCAAGCTATTTCTTACCGGATTTCCTATATTTTATAGGAAATCCGGATGTTTTAGTCTTATTTTGACTTATCTGCTAAAACTTTTTCCACAGGAAAAAAAGATGGTCTATTATTTAGATTTGTCTGCTAATACCTTTTCCTGTACATTCTTTGGTACTGGCTCATATTTCTCGAAGAACATAGAGTAGTTACCACGTCCCTGTGTCTTAGAACGTAAGTCTGTAGAATATCCGAACATCTCAGCAAGCGGAACATAAGCTTTTACAAGCTTACCGCCACCGATATCATCCATTCCCTCGATACGTCCACGACGGGAGTTGATATCACCGATAACATCACCCATGTATTCCTCTGGCATAGTTACTTCAACCTTCATGATCGGCTCAAGTAATACCGGACTTGCCTTCTGCATAGCTTCCTTGAAAGCCATAGATCCGGCAATGTGGAATGCCATCTCGGATGAATCGACTTCATGGTAAGATCCGTCGTATACGTTAGCATGTACACCAAGTACCGGGAATCCTCCAAGAATACCAGCCTGAGCTGCTTCTTCGATACCTTCACCTACTGCCGGGATGTATTCCTTCGGAATAGCACCACCAACTACGCTAGACTCGAACTTGAATGTCTCTTCGCCGTTCGGATCCATCGGCTCGAATTTAACTTTACAGTGTCCGTACTGTCCACGTCCACCAGACTGTTTTGCATATTTGTACTCAACATCTACAGGTTTTGTAAATGTCTCTTTGTAAGCAACCTGAGGTGCACCAACGTTTGCCTCTACCTTAAATTCACGAAGGAGACGGTCAACGATGATCTCCAGATGAAGCTCACCCATACCAGCGATGATTGTCTGACCTGTTTCCTGATCAGTATGCGCACGGAATGTAGGATCCTCTTCTGCAAGTTTTGCAAGAGCCTCACCCATCTTACCCTGTCCAGCCTTTGTTTTCGGCTCAATAGCAAGCTCGATAACCGGCTCTGGGAATTCCATGGACTCTAAGATTACAGGATGCTGCTCATCACAGATGGTATCACCTGTTGTGGTGAACTTAAATCCAACTGCTGCTGCGATATCACCAGAGTAAACTCTGTCGAGCTCCTGTCTCTTATTCGCATGCATCTGAAGGATACGTCCAACACGCTCTTTTTTATCTTTTGTTGCATTGAGAACGTAAGAACCTGCTGCCATACTACCGGAGTATACACGGAAGAATGCAAGTTTACCTACGAATGGGTCAGCCATGATCTTGAATGCTAAGGCTGAGAACGGCTCATCATCAGATGAATGTCTCTCTACTTCGTTTCCATCCAGATCTACACCCTTGATTGAAGGGATGTCTGTTGGAGCCGGCATGTACTCGATAATTGCATCAAGAAGCTTCTGTACACCCTTGTTTCTGTAAGCAGAACCACAGCAAACAGGTACAGCTGTACATTCACAGGTAGCTTTTCTCAATACTTTTTTCATTTCCTCTACGGATGGTTCTTCACCCTCAAGGTACATCATCATTAAGTCATCATCTAACTCGCAGATTTTCTCGATTAACTCAGAACGGTAAAGCTCTGCATCATCTTTCATATCACCTAAATCATCGGTAACAGTGATATTATCACCCTTATCGTCGTTGTAGATGTATGCTTTCATCTCGAATAAATCAATGACACCTTTGAAATCATCCTCTTTACCAATCGGTAACTGAAGAACGATTGCATTTTTTCCTAATCTTGTACGGATCTGATCAACAGCACCGTAGAAGTTTGCACCTAAGATATCCATCTTATTGATGAATGCCATACGCGGTACATTGTAGGTATCAGCCTGACGCCATACGTTCTCGGACTGAGGCTCAACACCACCCTTTGCACAGAAGACGCCGACAGCGCCGTCAAGTACACGGAGTGAACGCTCTACCTCTACTGTAAAGTCAACGTGACCAGGGGTATCAATGATATTGATACGATGCTCTAAAGCACCTGCCTTTGGTTTTGTGAACTCTTCCAATGTCCAGTGACATGTTGTAGCGGCTGATGTAATCGTGATACCTCTTTCCTGCTCCTGCTCCATCCAGTCCATGGTAGCAGTACCTTCATGAGTATCACCAATCTTATAGTTAACACCGGTATAGTAAAGAATACGCTCTGTTAATGTTGTTTTACCAGCATCAATGTGAGCCATAATACCAATGTTTCTGGTTCTCTCTAATGGATATTCTCTTCCAGCCAAGGTATTTCCTCCTTAATTTACTAACGATATGCTATCGCCGCGAAAGCAAAAGCTCACGCAGCGATCAAAAATTCCATATTTAAAAGCAACAGCTTCGCGGAAACATTTTGGATTCTATTAGAATCTGTAGTGCGCGAAAGCCTTGTTTGCCTCTGCCATTTTGTGCATATCTTCTTTTTTCTTAACAGATGCACCAGTATTGTTTGCTGCATCCATAATCTCGTTCGCAAGTCTTTCTTCCATCGTCTTCTCTCCTCTGTTACGAGAGTAAGTGGTCAGCCAGCGAAGTGCTAACGCCTGACGACGATCCGGTCTTACTTCGATCGGTACCTGATATGTTGCACCACCGATACGTCTTGCCTTTACTTCAAGAACAGGCATAACGTTATTCATTGCTGCTTCAAATACCTCAAGAGCTGGTTTCTCTGTTTTCTCCTCAACTCTTGTGAAAGCTCCGTATACAATTTTCTGAGCAACACCTTTCTTACCATCTAACATGATGTTGTTGATAAGTTTGGTAACCACTTTGTTGTTGTATAACGGATCTGCTAATACGTCTCTTTTCTGAGTATGTCCTTTACGTGGCACGGTTCTTCCCTCCTTAATCATAATTTACTATACAGAAAAAACTTCTGCATTTACTGAGTGCGGCAGCGCCGCCATTTACAGCCTCATAACCTGACAGCATACCGCTATCCGGCAGGCTGTTTCAGTGAACTTCATTTCGATTAATTCAACGGTACTCACAATGTGTAAAATATCGGTCAAAGACCACCTATTTCGCCATAATGTTCGTGCGGAAATCTATCGTTTGTGATAATAATCCCAACACCAACCTATAGTCCATCCGGCAGAAGATGCCGGATACAACAAATGTGATACTATGGTTCGCTAAATTATCAAGCAACTTCGGTCCAATACCTAAAATTACTTAGAAGCCTTTGGTCTCTTAGCGCCGTATTTGGAACGAGCCTGCTTTCTGTTAGCGACTCCTGCCGTATCAAGTGTACCACGGATGATGTGATATCTTGTACCTGGTAAGTCCTTAACACGACCACCACGGATCAGAACAACGCTGTGCTCCTGTAAGTTGTGTCCCTCACCTGGGATGTAGCTTGTTACCTCGATTCCGTTGGAAAGACGAACTCTGGCGATCTTTCTAAGAGCTGAGTTAGGTTTTTTAGGAGTTGCTGTCTTAACAGCGGTACATACACCTCTCTTCTGCGGAGAAGAAGTATTTGTAGGTCTCTTCTGCAGGGAGTTGTAACCCTTCTGAAGTGCAGGTGCAGTAGACTTCTTAACAGATGTCTGACGTCCTTTTCTTACTAACTGGTTAAATGTTGGCATTATTTTCACCTCCTGTTATATTAAATATGCATTCCTAAATATGCATGCTAAATTATTATATAAGTGCAATTCCTGTATGTCAAGCCTTTTTTCTATTTTCAGACTTTCTTCTATAACAATCTGTTTTTTTTGCACCCTTATCTATTTTTTCCAGTTTCTTGTGAATTATACATATTTTTTCCAGCTGCCAGAAAAAAGAATCCTATGAATCAAAAAAAGAACCGTGCACCACTGACTTTTATCAGCTGGTGCGACAGTTCTTCTCATAAATATTATTTTATTCTTCCTCTACCGGAGCTTCTTCGATTTCATTTTCTTCGTCCCTCGGAATCTCTTCCTCATAATCGTCGAAGTCATCAAAATCATCAAACATCAGCTCGTCATCCTCATTGATATCAGAATCCAGTTTAATGTTGCGGTATCTCTTCATACCTGTTCCTGCAGGAATCAGTTTACCGATGATAACATTCTCTTTCATACCGATCAATGGATCGACTTTACCTTTGATTGCAGCTTCCGTAAGAACTTTTGTTGTCTCCTGGAAGGATGCTGCTGATAAGAAAGAGTTCGTTGCAAGGGAAGCCTTGGTAATACCAAGTAATACCTGTTTGCCCTCTGCCGGCTCTTTTCCTTCTTCTACCAGTTTCTCATTGGTATCTTCGAAATCAAGTGCATCTACCAATACACCCGGAAGCATCTCTGAATCACCGTTTGTCTCAACGCGTACTTTCTGTAACATCTGACGCACAATAACCTCGATATGCTTATCGTTGATTTCTACACCCTGCAGACGGTATACACGCTGTACCTCGCGGAGCATGTAATCCTGAACTGCACGGACACCTTTGATCTTTAAGATATCGTGTGGATTTACAGAACCTTCTGTCAGCTCATCACCGGCTTCAAGTACTGCGCCATCCATAACCTTAATTCTGGAACCATAAGGGATCAGATATGCCTTTGATTCTCCGGTCTCATTATTGGTAACGATGATCTCACGTTTCTTCTTGGTATCCTTAATCGTTGCTACGCCGCCAAACTCTGTGATGATAGCAAGACCCTTAGGCTTTCTTGCCTCAAAAATCTCCTCGACACGAGGAAGACCCTGTGTAATATCGTTTCCGGCAACACCACCGGTATGGAACGTACGCATGGTAAGCTGTGTACCAGGCTCACCGATAGACTGTGCTGCGATAATACCGATTGCCTCACCAACCTGTACAGCCTGGCCGGTAGCCATGTTTGCACCGTAACATTTTGCACAGACACCCATATGGGAGCGGCAGGATAATACGGTACGGATCTTAACTTTCTTAAGCGGCTCGCCATTCTCATCAACACCCTGGCTCATAACTGCAGCTGCACGCTTCGGTGTGATCATATGGTTTGCTTTTACAATGACATTTCCATCTTTGTCACAGATCGTATTGCAGGAGAAACGTCCTGTAATACGCTCCTGAAGACTCTCGATCTCTTCTTTTCCATCCATGAATGCAGTTACCCACATTCCCGGAATCTCTCTGCCTGTACCCTCACAGCAGTCAGACTCACGAACGATCATGTGCTGTGAAACATCAACAAGACGTCTGGTCAGGTAACCGGAGTCAGCCGTACGAAGTGCGGTATCGGAAAGACCTTTACGGGCACCATGTGCGGACATGAAGTATTCGAGTACGTCAAGACCTTCACGGAAGTTTGACTTGATCGGCAGCTCGATCGTACGACCGGTTGTATCTGCCATAAGTCCACGCATACCGGCAAGCTGTTTGATCTGTTTATCGGAACCACGGGCTCCGGAGTCAGCCATCATGAAGATGTTGTTGTATTTATCAAGTCCGGAAAGAAGTGCATGTGTCAGTTCCTCATCGGTCTCTTTCCAGGTTTCAACAACCTCTTTGTAACGCTCTTCCTCAGTGATAAGACCACGTTTATACTGTTTCATGATACGGTCAACAGTATCCTGTGCATCTTTGATCATCTGCGGTTTCTGAGGCGGTACGGTCATATCGGAAATGGATACGGTCATAGCTGCTCTTGTGGAATATTTGTAACCCATAGCTTTTACGGCATCAAGAACTTCTGCTGTCTTTGTTGCACCATGGATATTGATTACTTTTTCCAGAATCTGTTTATTCTGTTTCTTTGCAACGAGGAAATCTACTTCCAGTTTTAATTCATTGCCCGGAATGCTTCTGTCTACAAATCCAAGATCCTGTGGAATGATCTCATTAAAAATGAAGCGTCCCAGTGTAGATTCTACATTTCCGGTAAGTGTTGTTCCATCCGGCATGGTCTTTGTCATGCGGACGGTGATTCTTGAGTGAAGTGTTACTACACCATTCTCGTATGCAAGAATTGCTTCGTTTACACTCTTGAAGAATTTACCTTCTCCTTTTGCTCCCGGTCTCTCCTGTGTCAGATAGTAGATACCAAGTACCATATCCTGTGAAGGAACGGCAACAAGACCACCATCAGACGGTTTTAACAGGTTATTCGGTGAAAGTAACATAAAACGGCACTCTGCCTGTGCTTCTACAGAAAGTGGAAGATGCACAGCCATCTGGTCACCATCGAAGTCGGCGTTGAACGCGGTACATACCAATGGATGTAACTTAATTGCCTTACCTTCTACGAGGATCGGCTCGAATGCCTGAATACCAAGACGATGCAGTGTAGGAGCACGGTTTAACATAACCGGATGCTCTTTGATAACGTCTTCGAGAACATCCCAAACCTCTGTCTGGAGTCTCTCAACCATCTTTTTCGCACTCTTGATATTGTGTGCAGTTCCGTTTGCAACAAGCTCTTTCATTACGAACGGTTTGAACAGCTCAATTGCCATCTCTTTTGGCAGACCGCACTGATAAATCTTTAACTTCGGCTCTACACAGATAACGGAACGTCCGGAGTAGTCAACACGTTTTCCAAGTAAGTTCTGACGGAAACGTCCGGATTTACCTTTTAACATATCTGAAAGAGATTTTAATGCACGGTTACCAGGACCTGTAACAGGACGGCCACGACGACCATTATCGATCAGGGCATCAACAGCTTCCTGAAGCATACGTTTCTCGTTGCGGACGATGATATCCGGTGCTCCTAACTCTAAGAGTCTTCTTAAACGATTGTTACGGTTGATGATACGTCTGTATAAATCATTCAGATCGGATGTTGCAAAACGTCCACCATCCAGCTGAACCATAGGACGTAAATCTGGCGGGATAACCGGGATCACTGTCATGATCATCCACTCCGGTTTGTTGCCGGACTCACGGAAAGCCTCTACAACTTCCAGTCTCTTGATGATTCTTGCACGTTTCTGGCCGGTTGCATCCTCAAGCTCTGCCTTTAATTCTGCGGAATCTTTCTCCAGATCGATTGCCTGTAATAATTCCTGAATAGCCTCAGCACCCATTCCAACACGGAAAGAACTGCCGTACTGCTCTCTTGCTTCCTGGTATTCGCTCTCGGAAAGTACCTGTTTGTACTGCAATGCGGTGTTGCCCGCATCCAGTACGATATAAGAAGCAAAGTAAAGAACTTTTTCAAGAGTTCTTGGGGATAAGTCAAGGATTAATCCCATACGTGACGGAATACCCTTAAAGTACCAGATATGGGATACCGGAGCAGCAAGCTCAATGTGTCCCATACGCTCTCTACGAACGCTTGCTTTTGTAATCTCAACGCCGCATCGGTCGCAGACAACGCCTTTGTAACGGATTTTCTTATATTTACCACAATGACATTCCCAGTCTTTGCTCGGTCCAAATATCTTTTCACAGAACAGACCATCTTTTTCCGGTTTTAAAGTTCTATAGTTAATGGTCTCCGGTTTCTTTACCTCGCCTCTGGACCATTCCCGGATCTTTTCCGGAGACGCCAATCCAATTTTAATGGCATCAAATGAGATAGACTGACCTGTGGTTTCTTTACTCATTGTTTCTGGCATTATGACACTCCCTTTCTATTTATTCTTCGTCAAGAGTATTTTCTTCTGCATCGTCGAAAAAGTCGGAATCATCCTCATCTTCCTCCGGTTCCTCATCCACATCTACGAGTTCTTCATTTTCCGCATTGAACTCTTTCTGTGAGAATCCCATCTTTGCAAAGGAATCACTGTCCTCAAATGCAAAATCCTTATCTCCGGAAATAATGGAATTCAAATCTGTATTGCCGTATTCGCTTGTCTCCATCAGCTCTACTTCGTTTCTGTCCTCATCTAAGACTTTGACATCCAGACCAAGTGACTGAAGCTCTTTTAACAGAACCTTGAAAGACTCTGGGATACCCGGTTCAGGGATATTATCACCCTTAATAATTGCTTCGTAAGTCTTAACACGTCCGACAACATCATCGGATTTTACTGTTAAGATCTCCTGTAAGGTATAGGATGCACCGTATGCTTCCAGTGCCCAAACCTCCATCTCTCCGAAACGCTGACCACCGAACTGTGCTTTACCACCTAACGGCTGCTGCGTTACTAAGGAGTAAGGACCAGTAGAACGTGCATGGATCTTATCATCTACCAGATGGTGGAGTTTCAGATAATGCATGTGTCCAATGGTAACCGGTGAATCAAACGGCTCTCCGGTACGTCCGTCACGAAGCTGAACCTTTCCGTCGCGGGAGATCGGAACGCCTTTCCACAGTGCACGGTGTGCACGATTGTCAGAAAGATACTTCATAACGTCTTCTCTTAATATATCTTTATATTTTTCTTCAAAGCTCTCTGTTTTGCCTTCTTTTTCTGCTTCTGCAGCATCAAACGGCATATTTACATAGTCATTTGCAAGCTCAAGTGTATCCTGGATATCAATCTCTTTCGCGCCATCGAATACCGGTGTCTCGATGTTAAATCCAAGTGCTTTTGCAGCAAGACTTAAGTGAATCTCAAGGACCTGACCAATGTTCATACGGGACGGCACACCAAGAGGATTTAATACGATATCAAGCGGACGTCCGTTTGGCAGGAATGGCATATCCTCAACAGGAAGTACACGGGAAACGACACCCTTGTTACCATGACGACCAGCCATCTTATCACCGACAGAGATCTTCCTCTTCTGTGCAATATAAATGCGGACTGCCTGATTTACACCAGGAGATAACTCATCACCGTTTTCTCTTGTAAATACCTTTGCATCAACTACGATACCATATTCACCATGTGGTACCTTTAAGGAAGTATCACGTACTTCTCTCGCTTTCTCACCGAAAATCGCACGAAGCAGTCTCTCCTCAGCAGTCAGCTCTGTCTCTCCCTTCGGAGTAACTTTTCCGACTAAGATATCACCGGCACGAACCTCTGCACCGATACGGATGATACCTCTCTCGTCAAGATCTTTTAACGCATCATCACCGACACCAGGAACATCTCTTGTGATTTCTTCCGGTCCGAGTTTTGTATCACGTGCTTCTGCTTCATATTCCTCGATATGGATGGATGTGTAAACATCATCCTGTACCAGTCTCTCACTTAAGAGAACGGCATCCTCGTAGTTGTAACCTTCCCAGGTCATGAATCCGATCAACGGGTTCTTTCCAAGTGCTAACTCACCATTTGATGTAGACGGACCGTCTGCAATTACTTCTCCGGCTTCCACACGGTCACCTTTGAATACAATCGGTCTCTGGTTGTAACAGTTAGACTGGTTACTTCTTGAGAACTTCGTCAGTTTATATACATCTCTGGTTCCTTCATCACTCTTAATGATGATCTGGTTTGATTCAGAGCTTTCTACGATACCAGATTTCTTTGCGATCACACATACACCGGAGTCAACGGCTGCCTTTGTCTCCATACCTGTTCCGACTACCGGAGCATCTGTGGTAAGAAGCGGCACTGCCTGACGCTGCATGTTAGATCCCATCAGTGCACGGTTTGCATCATCGTTCTGTAAGAACGGGATAAGTGCTGTTGCGACAGAGAATACCATCTTAGGAGATACGTCCATGTAATCAAACATGGTTTTCTCATACTCCTGTGTCTCCTCTCTGTAACGACCGGATACGGAATTACGTACAAAATGTCCTTCTGCATCCAGAGCCTCATTCGCCTGCGCTACGTGATAGTTATCCTCTTCATCTGCTGTCATATAAACTACTTCATCTGTGACACGCGGATTCTTAGGATCTGATTTATCAATTTTACGGTACGGTGCCTCTACGAAACCATACTCGTTGATTCTTGCATAACTTGCCAGTGAGTTGATAAGACCGATGTTTGGTCCCTCAGGTGTCTCGATCGGGCACATTCTTCCGTAATGGGAATAGTGAACATCTCGTACCTCGAATCCGGCACGGTCTCTGGAAAGACCACCCGGTCCTAATGCGGAGAGACGTCTCTTATGTGTCAGCTCACCTAACGGGTTGTTCTGATCCATGAACTGTGACAGCTGGGAAGATCCGAAGAACTCTTTTACCGCTGCTGTTACCGGCTTAATGTTGATCAGACTCTGTGGAGAAATACCATCTAAATCTAATGTGGTCATTCTCTCACGTACCACTCTCTCTAATCTTGAAAGACCGATACGATACTGGTTCTGTAATAACTCACCAACTGCACGGATACGTCTGTTTCCAAGATGATCGATATCGTCATCATTTCCGATACCATACTCTAAGTGCATATTGTAGTTGATGGATGCAAAAATATCATCTTTAGTAATATGTTTCGGAATCAGGTCATGCACATTCTTTTTGATAGCTTCTTTTAAGTCATCAATATCGGTATGCTCTTCCATTAACTGGGCAAGTACCGGATAATATACTAACTCAGTGATACCAAGATCTTTTGGATTGCAGTCTACATATGCTCTTAAATCAACCATCATAGATGAAAGGACTTTGACATTTCTTGTCTCTGTCTGGATCCATACATATGGAACGGCTGCATTCTGGATATCATCCGCAAGACTTCTTGTTACCTCCGTACCTGCTTCTGCAATGATCTCACCTGTTGCAAGATTTACAACATCCTCTGCGAGAACATGTCCGTTGATACGGTTCTTTAACATAAGTTTCTTATTAAATTTGTAACGGCCTACTTTTGCAAGGTCATATCTTCTCGGATCAAAGAACATAGCAGAAATAAGGCTCTCCGCACTTTCAACAGTAAGCGGCTCGCCTGGTCTGATTTTCTTATATAACTCAAGAAGACCTTCTTCATAATTCGTTGCAACGTCTTTTCCAAAACTTGCAAGGATCTTCGGTTCCTCGCCGAACAGATCGACGATTTCCTGATTGGTACCGATACCAAGTGCACGGATCAATACTGTAATCGGCACTTTTCTCGTTCTATCAACACGAACATAGAATACGTCATTGGAGTCTGTCTCATACTCTAACCATGCACCACGGTTTGGAATCACGGTACAGGAATACAGCTTTTTACCCACTTTATCGTGAGCAATGCCGTAATAGATACCCGGAGAACGTACCAACTGGCTGACAATAACACGCTCGGCTCCGTTGATCACGAAAGTACCTGTCTCGGTCATCAAAGGAAGATCACCCATGAAAATCTCATGTTCATTAATCTCATCTGTTTCTTTGTTGTGAAGTCTTACCTTTACCTTTAAAGGTGCTGCGTAAGTTGCATCTCTCTCTTTGCACTCCGGAATTGTATATTTTACATCTGATTCACATAATGTAAAATCAACAAATTCCAGACTCAAGTGACCGCTGTAATCTGCGATCGGGGAGATATCGTCGAAAACTTCTTTTAAGCCTTCTTTTAAAAACCACTGATAGGAGTCTTTCTGGACCTCTATCAGATTCGGCATTTCCAATACCTCTTTCTGTCTTGAGTAACTCATACGCATGCCTTTACCGGCTTTGACTGGTCGTATTCTGTTTTTCTCCATTTGACGTTTCACCTCTCGTTTTTATTAACATAAGGGCAGAACCCGTTGTTTATAACGTTACCGGACTCCTGCGAATAAGCGCACTAAATCCACTGCACCACAATAGTGCAACGTATATGATAGCACAAGAGAGGAGCATACGTCAAGAACTTTTTTTAATTATCTAAAAAAAGAGACATGATATTATCATGTCTCTTTGCATACGTGCGCGAGAAGATTCGAACTCCCGACACCTTGGTCCGTAGCCAAGTGCTCTATCCAGCTG
>OGYT01001594.1_pt1 | contig 14238 bp, 9 predicted proteins | sample 1576631 | NCBI WGS metagenome assembly OGYT01 (sample SAMEA3541588, study PRJEB24748) | human gut metagenome | biome: human gut; feature: human-associated habitat; material: faeces | place: China | collected 2012
GCAGCAATACGATGTTGCTTATTGAATCGATTTACACAAAACTCTTGACACACCCCAAAACATATTTTTCAACGCCTTCTACTGTATATAGTTTTAAGAAAAGCCTACAAGGAATCTGTGAATCACAGATTTTTTTGGCCATATCACGATTGCAATCAATGATAATTGTCATATCTTCTGGCAAAAGGTTTCCCAAAATTTTTTCTGCATATTTGAAGGGATTGATGACGACTGGTAATTTTCCCGTTTTTAAGTCATACTTGTTGCTCATCGGTATCCCTATACCAAAAGGTAGTAACGGCATATTACTGATTCTTTTATTATACTGAGCATGAGTTTCGTAAAAGAATTTCTCCCAATAGATAGGATGTACTGCAATCAAATCACTGTCATTTTTCAAATATACTTTACTATAATCACAACAAACTTTATCTTTATATACTTTAAGTTTAGCAACTAATTCACTGTCGACAATCTGCGTTTCCGTCACACCAATTGTATAGAATGCACTAATAGGGGAAAATTGAATATCTGGATTATGATCGATATGATGAACGAGAAAGTTAACATCGGTATAGCTATCTTTCCGATGCGCATCAAGAATTCCACAACCGATATGGATTGGATCCATATCAGCAATACGCTGTTTATACTCTTCTGTCGTTTCAAAGGCGCCGCGTTTCAAAACGTCTTGTTCTTGTAGTTCTATATTTGAAGCTTTAAATTTCCCGACCAAGCTTAATGGATCAACATTGAAATTATCTTCCAGTGTAGAATTTTGATTTTTTATGGATAAATTTCCTGTATTCACTAAAATATTGTGTATAATCTCCATATCCCCAGAAGAAAATTGTTCCAGTATATATTTTTCCCCTTTTTTCTGGCCATACCATACAGTCAATATCAACACATCATCTAAGCATTGACGGATATTGTTTTTATTATACTCAGTATCTTCATGGATTTTCTGATTAATTAGACGACGAACCGCATGAAATCTTTGGCTGATTTTTAAATTTAAGATATTTCGCCCTTCTAACTCATTAATCCCCTGGAAAAGATTCTGGCTTTGTGCGCCTAAATCACGAACCATATATTCCAGTGCTTGGCGAATTTTTAACATTACTACATCATACTCTTCTTCCTGTTCTGCTTGGGAGCATTGTGCATATAATACCGGAAAATCATCCTTCAAAAAATTAAATCTTGATTCCGTCATGCGTTTTTCCTCCTGAATTTGTTATCGAAATCAACAGCAAGGTATCGTGATAATCCGGATTATCACGATACATCCGGTAAAAGTTTTGTATTATGTACAAATTATATCACAGTCTCGTCTACAACAAAAAATGCAGCAGATAAATCCATTGACCTTTACAAAAAACACCCCGCCTTTAAAGGCAGGGTGTTTTCTTAATTTATTTGACATGGTCAAACAGCATCGCTAGATTCAGCATCTTTCAGCAGTACTTCGCTTTTCTCCGATGTATCAACTTCTATATCTGGATGAAGGATTTTCCAGCACCCTTGTTTTACACGGTCGAGTAACGGTGTACTTTCCTGCGGTTTAGCTACATTGCCGACAGTCGGCTGGATTCCCAATTCTGTGAGATCATCGAAAATACGCTGCATGGCTTTTTCCGGATTACTATAGTATTCGCTGCCGCGCAGGCGGATGAACCGCCAGCCAAGACGTTCCAGGATGGTTTGGCGTTCCATGTCCGCACGAATCTTTGCATCACCACTATGCCAGCGTTCACCGTCACATTCAAGAGCCACACGTCCCTGGGCATCGCTTATCACCATGTCAATACGGTAGCTGCCGACTGGCCACTGCTGTACGACCTGATAGCCTTTCGTAACCAGTGCTTTCGCAACAGCTTCCTCAAATGGCGATTCCGCTTTGCGTTCAATCTGTTCATACTCCTGCTGCAAAGCATGCGGATTATTAGCATAGTCAAGCAATCGCTTACGAATATCTCCGTCCTTGAAATCCTTGCCGGCGTCAAGCGAATGGACGACAAAGAGCTGATCACGGGCACGGCTGACAGCAACATTGTAGCGTTTATAGTTATCATGTGCATCCAGGCTCCGCAAGGCAAGCGGACCGCTTGATTCATTGCTGTCCACCATGCTGAGCAGGATGACATCACGTTCGTCGCCTTGGAACTGCGCAGCATCGCCGCAAATGATTTCGTGCCGTTCAATAACCGCAAGATCAAGTGCTTGCATCAGGCGCGTACTAATAATCTTTGCTTGGTCCTCACCAAGAAGCGAAATGATACCGAATGTCTTATCTTCATATTCCGGCAGCTGAAGCATACTTTGAATGAGCGCAACAATTGTATCTGCCTCAACGGTATTTGTTTTACCGTTGGCACTGCGATGTCCATCAACCCGGTAATTTACGACTGCCGGAAGAAGATTGCAATTGCTTGTATCACGTAATGGCTTGATTTTACCATCATAGCAAAGTTGGTTGCAGAAGTTAATGATATCTGGCACGCAGCGGAAATGTTCATGCAGCATCAATGGCTGACAAATGGTCGTTGCAATGTCATAAAGCGACGTGTTCCCTGTGTAAAGTGTCCAGTTCGGAATACGGTCTTTGATATACGCCTCTGCTACTGCATCCATTTTATCAATGTTCATACCGACAGCCATCGGGCTGACCTGCTTATCATCACCGACGATAACGACCTTCTTTGCAAGATATATCAACGACAGTGATGTAACATCTGCCTGACTGGCTTCGTCAACAATCATAACATCAAACTTATTGCGTCCCGGCACCATGTTATTCATGACAGAATTCAGCGTCATAATCCAGACCGGCACAGCTTTCTGACATTTCGCCATGAGCCGCTTGGCCTCAGCACGATACTTCGGTGCACGTTTACCTGTACCACGGCCAATTTTCTTCGTGACCTGCTTCCAGCCTTGCAGGTTCTGTTTCATGCCCGTATCTGCCTCAACACGCTGTAGCAGATAATACCATGCCCGATACTCGGCCAATCTCCCTGTTACTTCACGATAGTTGCGTGACAGTTCCATACTTTGACGTTGTAATTCGTCAAATGGCTGAGCCGTGATATCAGCAAGCATCTGGCTGTACTGCTTCACCCGCCAAGCTTCCTCAATCTTTTCAGGAACTTCGCTTTCCCCGCATTTCCCCACTCGATCACGGATGGCATTAGCCCATGTCGGTGCAACAGGATATAAACGTTCTAAATATTCCTTGCGGCGATGTTGCAAAGTGTACTTCTGATAGAGAGTGCTGAGTTCATAATAGAGCTTCGTGTAAAGAGCCATATCCTGTGCCAGACCGGCATCCCTCAGTTTCGTACAAAGAGCCGATCCCAGCGATGTTGCATTATCAAGGGCCTGGTAAATATCGTCCAAACCGCTTTTCACATTAGCTAACTCTGTCGCATTCTTTTGAATGGCTATCAACGTCGGCAGTAATGTATTGAATTTGGTCAGGATTTTTTGAATCCGTGTTGCATCATCATCAAAATCACTATGTACAAAAATAGCTTCCGGACTCATGCCGGATTTCTTCATAAGGGTACAGAGATTCTGAAAATCCCTTGAATACCAATCTAGCCAATGCGTAATTTTATCAGTGATATTTCTAGCTACGCGTTCCGGTTCCCTACCGCCGCCAAGTTCTTCAAAAACAGGAACTCCCGTCCCTTTCATCAGCTCATTCCAATAGCGGGCACATTCATTACGCATGTCGCGTAAGTTCAGAAAACTCAGAACGGTATCACATTTTTCCGCCGAATCCATAGTGCTGCCATTGATGTGGATGCCATTAGATGCTTTTTCATACCTCTTGTTGACTAACTTCTTCCACCACGGAATCTTACCATTGTTCGCATAAAGCGACTTCATCTCCGGCAGCAATTCCCGCAATTCTTGTAAATTAATAGTGTCGTCGATTGTAACATCCTTGCCGAAGAGTGCATCTGTAAATTTATCTGCGTAATTACAGGTCTTCATGATGGCATCACGGAGCTTTTCCCAACGCTGACGTGGACCAACACCACGCGCACCATCGGCAGCAACCATAATCATCCAGTCTTCCACTTTATCAAGGTTAGATAAATATTTTTGCAAATCCGACAATGCTTCATTTTCAGCTGCCCGAAGGTGAATGACATTGTCTGCCTGTGTAACTTCAAGGACGGTTCCGTCGGTAACTTCTCCGTCTTTTTGCGTGACTAACTCTATCTGTGCATCAATTTTCGCAGCCTCTTCCTTAATTTGTTTATTCAAAGCATCATGCTTTTCTAACAAGTTCCGGAATTCTTCAGGTGAAGCGAGCTTCGCTGGATCAGGAAGATTGGCATCCAACTCCTTTTGTTCATCGGCTGTAATCTGTGTATTCGATTGATAGAGCTGTGCAAGCTCTTCAAAAGAGAGCGGCAACGGCGCACCTGTTGTAATCTGACCGGGAATATAATCTAATTCAGAAGCATGGGAATGTACAAAGCGTGCGGCTTCAGCCGGTGATACGCCTTCACCATTGTAAGTCAGTGGCTCGTATTCACGGAAATTGATGGCATAGATTTTCTTGCGGACTTCTGCCAGCCTATCGATAATCGACTTGCGTTCCTCCTGCGCTTCGGCAGCCTTACGGGAAAGCTCAGCTGTTGTATGTTGTGACATATATTCCGTGATTCCATCAACGGAGCTTTCCATGTCTTTGTGTGAATCGTCGAGTATTGAAACGCAAAGGCTTTGAAGTGCTTCGGGCAGCTTATCCTTCAATACGTTCAATGCCTTTGGGGTGTAACTAGTAACAAGCACGCTATTTCCCAACGCCAGAAAATGTCCGATGAGATTTGCAATCGTATGCGTTTTACCAGTACCAGGAGGCCCCTGTACGAGTACAGCATCATGTGTACTAATCTGACGCGCGATTTCAAGCTGTTCCTTGTTCGCCGGCTTCGTTAGAAGAATATCGACGTCTTCGCCACCGACCTCTGCCAACTGCTGTTCTAATGTGGGTTCACCATAGTCAATAACTGGTGACGCAATATTAGCGCCTGCGATATTGCAGAGCGGCACGGGAATCTCTCCGCCTGCATCGACATCAGCTACCATCGTATTTAAAAACTTTACAAGTCCATCCAAACGGCGGCGTAAGAAAAATACAGGGCGCTGCTGTAAGAAAAGTTTATCCGCTGTTCCCTGCGGTATATCTTCATCGGCTTTCACAAACCTGCCGTCAACACAAAGACTGTGAATAGTCGCCTGTAAGAATGCTGGCGTATCGACACGGTCCAATGGATGATAAAATTCTGCATCAAGCCGTCGTTGCAGGTCCTGTACCACACCATGATTTACCATATCAAGATTTGAAAGCAGCAGCGTATAAAGTTCAGGATCTTGATCTGTATCGCAAATTTCAATTGTATTGCTGTCTGAATGAAATTCAATGCGTACACGTTTTGAAAGAATCGGATGATTAACTAAATGACCTGTACGGTCTTTGAGAATGCCATTGCCGACCATAAGTTCCAGCGTTTCCGAATTCTGACTTAACTGAACATGCATTGTATAAAGGACACGGAACAAATTACGTATACTCTCTAATTTTTGCTCTTCACTCGCCCAAATGTCCCAAGCTTTAATCCAATCCTGGTAATCAGCAACCCGCTTTGGGTCATCTGTGAACTTATCGTATACGATTTTCCCCTGCTCATCTTTCAGCGGATTACCGTCACCACCCTTGCGAATGACCACTGCTTTGTGTTTAGGTCTCTTTTTCGCATGACTCCAGCCATCTTCATCCAACCAATTAAGAACATTATCCGGTGGCTTCGGTGCCTCCTGAAGAGCTGGATTGTGGACAGACATCAGTACCGGCGATAAATTCTCTTCTTCTTCGTCTACACGGTCGCGATAATTGACTGTGATTTCGTCAGTCCCATCAGGTAATGTATCAAGAAATAGAGACCATGGCTCATCTTTTATATCGGTAACGGTTCTTGTCCTGAGGCTTCCAAGTTCCTTTAGGAAATTTAAAATTGCAACGACGTCCTTGCGTTTATCCATAACATTACTCCAATCTATGTGCTTTTTACGCATGATTTTAGTCTATCAGACATTTTATACAAAAATTTCAATATATTCTAATTATATTACACTTTCTGCACAAGAATCAAAATTCATATTTTATTTTAGCTGATTTCATTCTTTACTTTTAAGTATATTCATTATGTGTTATATTTAATATAAAAAAGAGGTCGTTAAAATGAAACCAACAAAAATTATTCAATTGGGAATCGTAGCCACAACTATAGCCCTCATCTTTCCACCTGTGCATTATAAAAAAATAGTCAATGGGAAATTTGTCGATTACATCTCAGACGGTCACAATATGATTTTCTCCATCCCCGCAAAGTATTACATAGATTGGACAACGTTGGTCTTGGAATTAGCTATTATACTTTGTATAACGTTCTTCTTCTATTACAGAAGCCGTACAAAATCAGCTAACACAAACACCAAAACCGAATCATCTGACAGTTTTATGATTCCAGCAAAGCCAGATATCCCCACCGATTGGATAATCAATGGAATCCATACTGACGAAAATTTTTTGAAAGCAGATATTAGTAATTGTATCGGCAAAATTACACGCTCAACACCGCCAATAGAAAGGCCCTATAAGCGAGGCACTGGAACACTGGTAAAATATTATGGCGAATATGGATTTATCGCTGCTGTGAACAATCAAATAGTAGTTGTCCATTCTACCAAACCAGGAGCATCGACACCAAGGGGAATTACTATTGGAATATCAACAATTCATGATGTCATTAACAAATACGGGTTAATGATGTCGAAGATACGACATGATGGAAGAAATCATTTATTCGTATATTCCCAAGACAGTGCTGATTTAGGTTTTTTCGTTGATGATAGAGGCATCGTAGTAGCCATTGAAGCTAACATCCCTTTATGCTAACACAGACCTAGGTAACAGAAGTCCCTAAATCAGCAAATTTTATTTTCCCAGAAAACCACCTTATCGTGGTATTCGCTATCTAGACTTTGCCATAGACTTATGCAATTCGTTGTTCATAAGTCTATGGCTTTTAATTTTATTTGTGTCATCAATGACATGTATGTATTGGCGTGCACGCGCTTCAATTAACAGCTCCTAGGAAATTTTGTTTTGTCGAGACATCTTAGGTCTCTTTTTGTTTTAAACAAATTTCCACCAAGTGAGACTGCTGGGAACTTCCCAAGTATTCCCCGTATATGAAAATTTTTATTTGTACATAATCATGACGATTCCACGGGACATTCCGTTTACCTACACATGTGTAACTTAGCCTACCTACACATGTGTAGGTTTCCCCGGAAGCAGTAGAGTGCCTTTACGAAGCAGTTGAAATGCAGTTATGGTGCCATCAATATAGAAGAAGTACGACGTGCTTTCGAACAATTTAAGCAGGATGGCAAAGGTCCCCCGGCACCATCGCTGTCTGAGAAAACAGCTTCCAACACGTCGAGCAGCTCTTCAATTACGGCAGTACCGTGCATAAGGTAATGTACACGACTAACACCAAAATAAATTGTTACAAATTTATTACAGTAAAACGGCAAAATCTTTGCAATTCGCCTGTATAGTTCAGGATGTAAGAACATCTTGATTCCGCAGGAGCCTTTTACCCAAAAGCTCCCATCATCCAGGAGGATTCTGACTATGAAAAGTAAAAGAAAGACTCGTTTATGGAAACGCCATTTAGCCACGGTGTTGGCTGTTACCGCTCTCTGTTCAGCAGCTGTGCCGTTCACGACGCTAGCCGCTGATCCGGTCACAGCATCAGAAGTCAATGTAACCGTCAAAGGCGGCACACGCGGTCTGGTCAGCGCTGGTATTACGCCAGGTAAAGTATATAACGGTGCCAACGGCTGGAATGAAAAATCGGCTGCTGATACCAACTCCGTAGCTATCGGCGGTGGCCAGGAAGGCTCCATGAGTTCTGCTGCTTCCGTCCGCGGCAAGAACAGCGTCGCCGTCGGTGCCGGTTCTGAAGTAGATGTATCAAAGACTAACAGCGATTTTGAAGGCGCCAATGCAACAGCCCTCGGCAGCGGTGCTTCCGTCAAAGCCAAACAGGGTACAGCCGTCGGCTACGGCAGTAAAGTAACAGGCGTTCAGGGTACGGCTCTCGGCGAACAAAGCAGTGCCGAAGCTACCGGTGCCACGACCTTCGGCGAAGGCAGCCATGCCAAAGCTACGAAGTCAACGGCTATTGGCATGGAAGCCGATGTAGAAACGGGTGCTGATAATTCCATTGCTCTTGGCGCCGGCAGCACGGTCTGGAAGTCTGATTTAAAATCAACAGATAAAAACGGTGTCGTCTCCCTCGGCTCCGGCAGCAGCACGGCACGACGCATCATCCATGTGGCCAACGGCGTCAACGATACCGATGCGGCTACAGTCGGCCAGATGAACACGGCTATTACTTCTGCTACGGAAGCAGCCGTAAAAACGGCTGTAAAAACAGCTACCCAGGATGTCGACGACATCACCATGAATACGAAAGACGTATTCAACAGAAAAACGGAAACGCGCAGCTTCAAAGAAGCCGGCCTGGTTCCGGGCAAATCTCAGTCTAAATACAGCACGGCTATCGGCAATACCGGCTTTGGCGATCCGTCTATTGGTACGAAATCGGATATGAGTGTTGCCATCGGCGATGTCGCCAAGGTCGGCAATAATGCCGAACGCTCCACGGCCATTGGTTACAACAGCAATATCGCTGACGGTGCTAAACAAAGCGTAGCTATCGGCGAAAGCAGCAATGTCAAAAAACAGTACAGCGTTGCCGTAGGCAGTAAAGCTGAAGTAGATACACAAAACGGTATCGCCATCGGCACGAACACCAAGATTTCCTCCGGTGCGGTTAACAGTGTCGCTATCGGTGGTCTCTATGAATATGCCGGTGAAGGCGAAGGCGGCGGTGGTGGTAGCTTCACCGTTGCTGAAAATGCAAAAAACAGCACGGTTATCGGCACGGCAGGCCTCAGCCAATCTGAAGGCGGTACAGCCATCGGCGAAGGTGCCCGAGTCACACAAGGTGCTACGAATTCCGTAGCTTTAGGCCATAAGAGCCAGGTAAATTCTTCCGACATCAAGGCCAGCGACAAAAATGGTGTCGTTTCCTTCGGTGCCACGAACGGTTCCGTCACACGCCGCCTGATCAACGTCTCTGACGGCATCGAAGATACCGATGCGGCGACAGTCGGTCAGATGAAAAATTATATCCACAACGTCAATGGCCGCAGTGCTGTCGATACCAGTGACCCGACTACAGCAGTCGGTGAAAATTCCATCGTTTCCGGCGGCACGGAAAACCGGGCTTCTGGCGATTACTCCACTATCGGCGGCGGCAATACCAACCAGGCATCGGGATATCTTTCCACGGTTTCCGGTGGTTTCGTCAATAAAGCGACTAGTGACTATGCAACCGTAGGCGGTGGCCAGTCCAATACGGCTTCCGGTGAAAATGCTACCATCGGCGGTGGCTTCCAGAATACAGCGTATGGCAATGGCTCTACCGTAGCTGGTGGTAATACCAATACAGCAGGCGGCCTGAATTCTTCAGTTCTCGGCGGTTTCAATAACTTCTCTATTGGCGAAAGCTCCTTTACAGCCGGCAGCGGCAACGTGGCTACGGGAGAAAACTCCGGCGCCCTCGGCAAAAACAATTATGCAGCTGGCAAAAATTCTCTGGCTTTAGGCAATGAAGCCTATGCCGGTGAAGATAACACCATTTCCTTCGGTCACAAAAAAGGCGACCCCGATCCGTCATCCCTGATTATTTCTCAGGTCACTGATGAAAATGGCAACCCTGTACTCGATGAAAACGGTGATCCGAAGACTCAGATTGAAGCTGGCGACACCTACCAGAGCGATTCCTTCAGCCGTCTGACCAATATAGCAGACGGTACTGACAGTCATGACGCAGTCACGGTCGGCCAACTCGACACAGCAATGCAGAGCAAGACTTATGTTGCCAGTAAACCACTGACTGATACGATTACGAATATGAACGACAGTATCACAACGAATAAAACAGCAATCGAAAGTAACACCAGCCGCATCGGCTCTGGTGCACTGACAAATGGCGCCGCTGATTTAACGAATGGCATCAATACAAATACTACTGCTATTCAAAAGAACGCTTCTGATATTCAACAAAACAGCGCCGCTATCCAGCAAAATACGACCTCGATTGAACAGATTAATCACAATGTAAGCAGCCTGAATCGGGAAGTCGACAGTGTCGGCGCTCTCTCGTCGGCCCTGGCTGGCCTGCATCCAATTGATTACGATGGCACGGGTTCGCGTTTCCAGATCAGCGCTGCTGCTGGTACTTATGACGGCAAACAGGCGATGGCCCTGGGTGCCTTCTATCATCCGAACCGCGACGTCATGTTCTCCCTCGGCGCTTCCAGCACCTTCGGCAGCGACCGTAAGGCAGCCGGTAACGTCGGTGTAACCTTCCGCGTCGGACCGAGTGCAGCACAGGCTCCGGCTCATAGTTCCGATGACATCGAATCGCTCAAGGCAGAAATTGAACAACTGAAAGCTGAAATTCAGGCCCTGAAGAACAAATAATGTAAGTGGAAAAATCAATAGAGAGATACAAAAAAGAGCCCGCCGCATAAGCGACGAGCTCTTTCTTTTGTGCTTCAAGCTTAAAACCCAATCAATTAGCCATTCAGGCGAGCCAGGATTTCCTGAATCTGTTTCTTCATTTCCTGGGTCTGTTCTTTCATTTCCTGATTTTCTTTTTCCAGGTTGTCAATCTTCACTGCCTGATCATGGATGTTCTGGGTCATTTCAGCCTTGCTGACGCCGTTGCACGGTGAGCTCTGGCCGATTAAGGGAAGCTTCGGGTATGATTGTGGGTAGCATGCCCAAAGCTTCTATTTTTCCTATCTTTGAACGACTTTATCCGTTTTTGTAGCATCTGCTTCTACAGAATCACTTTGCTCGGCTTTCCAGGAAGATCCATCGGCGTAGTGAATTTCATAAAGTTTGATATGGAACTTTGTGCCATTTTCGTATCCGTAGAGGTTCCAACCGCGATTCGCCTCAGATAATTCGTGTGGGCGAATCGTACGCTGACTCATAAGCTTCTTGATGCCGTCGCCCGTGCCAAATTCTTTTACCTGGGTATCGAAGTTGTCTTTAGCCGTCAAAATAACTTTGAAACCATCGATGGTCTTATCGCTGTCGTTTTTCAGCTGAATAAAGGCAACAGGCTGCCCAATCAAATCCTTGTCTACTTCAAAATGAGCAAAAGAGGCAGGTGCCGGTATTTTTTGCTTTTCCTCTTGAGCCGTTGCCCCCTGGCCATTGCCAGCTACTTTTTTACCCGGCAAGCCACCCGAGGCAATAAGAAAACAAGTACCTATGATAAACAAGAAAATCACAATCACACCACGAATGCGTCGGCCACTCGACGTTTTCTGATTAGCAGGAGGAACTGCCGACGTGTGAACCTTCTCTTCGGCAGCAGGTCTCACGCCGTCGTCTTCTAAATTCTTGATTTTATCGATTTTCCTGCCACAGTAAGGACAAAATTCAGCATCATCCGGAATTTTTCTACCACACTTCGTGCAAAACATGATTTCCCTTCCTTTCTGCCTCTGGCTTTCCCGAATATGAAAGTAGTATCTATGCTACAAGTCCGATAGAAATTTTTTAACATTGCTTTCATTTCTGATTTTCTTTAAAAAGTGCATAAGCGGCATTGTAAATAGCTTCTTCCTCAGTATCTGGAATTGGAATATGATATATATATTTTCCGTTTATATAACTCTTAATCGTCCCCTCATCAAAGTTACAGTCATACGAATTAAAACCCACTTTATGATAAGCGTTGGGCCAAATCATTTTACAATGAACTTTGTACGATTTTGAATTCCCATCGTATGCTGGAGCTTGGTTTAAAATATAGATACTATGTGTATCTGTTGATTTAACCCACTTCCATCTTGGCGATAAATTCTGGAATAAATGTGGAATCCCAATTCGATCTGCAACCTCGTCTGCTAATCGTTCAGGAGAAGAATCTGGATATATAAAGTAAGGTGGCTGATTTGATTGTTTTAATTCAGAAATGCCGTTTTTAAAATAATATACATATTGCACTTCTTGCTCTTCTTTTGTATTAAAATCGATTGTAATTTGATATAGTTCGGTTTCAGGTAAATCACCTGGCAAGTATTTTTCACTAGGGTTATTATATTTCCACGTTGCTTTCGTCCACAATAAAGCTTTATTTGTCGCTGCATCGTATTTTAACGTTTGTACATCCCAATAATATCGTTTAGCATCGCTAGAAGCATATTCTTTCCAACGGCTGTCGTCTGTATCGGCAAAAACCATTGTGCACATCAAACCCACAAAAACAAAAAGCAATCCCAGTATTCGTTTCATGCTGAATCTCCTCCTCTGCGTACTCCAACGGCCTTAGTCTTTATCCTTTCCCGTAGCCTCTCGTATAATAGCATCGGTCTCGGCCTATCGCGGAGCGAAGTACTTCTTTTCCACTGCCTTCCGGGCTGCCGCAGCTTCTTCGAGGGTGTCAAAATTTCCCAAATGAATCTGCTTCTTTCCAATATTGATGTATGCCCGGTACCAGCAGCCTTTCATCAACGAAACGCCAGGAACACCTGTCGAAGAATTCTTATTTGTCTTCCGACCGAATCCGTTATACTTTGGACTAAGTTTCTGCTGATGGATTTTCCCCATTAGGGCATGCCCCTTCTGTAATTCCCTCTGGTACGCCCCAGAACGCGCCTCCTGAGACAGCAGCCGCAGGAATGCGAACGTCCCCTTAAAAGGATTGTCGCTTGGATTCACCGCTCTGTCCCGCAGTCGCAGCGGCAGTAGAACCTCCCGGGGTGCGCATTATCTGGAAAGGCAATGATTGTCCAGACGCCGAAGCGATTTCCAATCGCCATATCCGGTCTCAGCATAACAATCGCCCTCCTTACAGATACCATTGAACAAATAATATCAAATAAATCTTACTCGGAAACAGTACTACTAATTATTTCATTTTGGCATAAATATTTTTATCATTATAGGTTTTAGGCAAAGTAAGACCGTATTTATTTACTAAAGTTTTCACACCTTGTTGAGCAAACGTATATTCAATATCTGCCTTTCCAATAGCCTCTGATATATCATATTTTTCTTTGACAGAAAGATTTTTGTTATCAAAGTATTTCATGCTTGCTTCATTAGCCGTAAGCAAATAATCACATATTGTTGCATAACTCTTTTTTAGCGCATTCATATTTTTTCTAGTATCTTCTGGCATTCCTTCATCAACTTTCATTTTATTGACTTCTGCCTTAAGTCCGTTCAAAGTACTGCCAACAGCTTTTAATCGACCGTAGGCTTGTACAGACGTACATTTACCATTATTAAAATCATTAAATGCAGAATTACTTGCTGCTACGCAATTTTTCATTTCATTGTCAACCTTTGCTATTTCTGTGATAAACGAATTCGCAAGCTGTTTTTGTTCTTGTTCGTTTTTTTGACATCCTGTTAATCCTAATAAAACGAAGCAAATCAAAAAAAGGGAAAGAATTCTTTTAATATTTTTCATAAGCCGCTCCCTCCATAATGATTACTTGCATTTGCTTTTTTTATAAAAGATAGATAAAACCAAGGATACAAAGCCTAATATAACAAAACCTATCATAATTTCTATCAGAATTTTTCCATCTCTATAAGCATGAATAGGATATGGCCATAATGCATTCACTGTAACAAGTCCCAAACACCAAAGTACGGGATGTAATGAATCAAAAATCTGCCAATTTTTCAATGAAAACATCCATGCAATTGCTCCCGGTAATAATACTACCGATTTGCCCAAAGCTCCGCCAAGAAGCCATGTAAAACTATAATGAGTATAATGCATATTATCTACAATAATAAATAGTAATAGAAATAATTCTACAAAAAACAGAACATACGGGATAATATGCTTTAGTTTCCTTGATTTCATAAAATCTATAGAGGAATCTTTCTCATCTCTAACCAAAGCATGCCCACAATAACCACAAAACTTGGCGCCTACTTCAACTTTTTTACCACAATATGGGCAGTAGTTAATAGTATCTTCGGGTGTGTCAAGAGTTTTGTGTAAATCGATTCAATAAGCAACATCGTATTGC
>OGYT01001599.1_pt1 | contig 14203 bp, 16 predicted proteins | sample 1576631 | NCBI WGS metagenome assembly OGYT01 (sample SAMEA3541588, study PRJEB24748) | human gut metagenome | biome: human gut; feature: human-associated habitat; material: faeces | place: China | collected 2012
TCCTCTTCGTGGCAAGAAGGTCTTCCTTAATATTCGTCGTCGTCGCTGGCTCTTATGTTGCTACTGTTCCTCTGCCAGTAATTGAAAACACATCTTCAATAGGCAATAAGAACGGTTTATCTGTATCACGAGCTGGTGTCGGAATATAGTCGTCAACAGCCTCCATCAATTCAATAATTTTTATCATAGCTCTTTTATCGCCTTCAAGTGCTTGAAGAGCTGAACCTGTTATTACTGGTATATCATCACCCGGAAAATCATAGCTGGAAAGAAGTTCTCTAACTTCCATTTCAACTAACTCTAATAGTTCAGGATCTTCAACTTGATCAGCTTTATTTAAAAATACAACGATTGCAGGAACACCAACTTGACGAGCCAACAAGATATGTTCTCTTGTTTGCGGCATCGGTCCGTCAGCCGCACTTACGACTAAAATTGCTCCGTCCATTTGAGCCGCTCCCGTAATCATATTTTTTACATAATCAGCATGACCTGGACAGTCAACATGGGCATAATGCCTGTTACGAGTTTCATATTCAACATGGGCAGTATTGATTGTAATACCGCGTTCCCGTTCTTCCGGTGCTCTATCTATTTGACCATAATCTTCATAATTTGCCATACCCATCATTGATAAAACTTTTGTTATAGCACTTGTTAATGTAGTTTTGCCATGGTCGACATGACCGATTGTACCGATATTAACATGCGGTTTATATCTTGAAGGAGTATATCGACATTCTTCAAGATATTTTTTAACTATTTCATCAAAATCTTCGTCTGTGTATTTATCACGATAATCAGAAATTTGAGGAGTATATTCATAGTCCTTCTCATCATCTTCATCCTCGTCATAATCATTATTATATGGTGGAAGAATTATTCCTGTACTAGTTTGGGAATTATAATTATCATCTGTAACATTTTGTTCGATGGTTATTTCCGGTATTAAGCTGATAAGATTTTTTGCTTCTTCATTGCCGACATCTGCCGCACGTTTAAAATAATTGATTGCTTTTTGTTTGTCGTATCGCAAATATGCACTATTATTGTATATTCTGCCGATAAAATACAGTGCGTCAGAACTGCCCATTTCAACGGCTTTTTTATATAAACTCAGTGCTTTTTCAAAATCTTTGTCTGTTTCCGCCTGTTTTGCCTGCTGTAAAATTTCATCTAAAGACGAAGTATTAGGTGTCATCAAACTGATAATATTTTTAGCATCGTCATTACCATTTTCGGCTGCCTGTTTAAAATAATTAATAGCTTTTTGCTTATCATATTTAATATATGCTGTATTGTTATAAATTTTGCCCATGTGATACATGGCTTCAGCACTGCCTACTCTTTTATATAAAGCTAAAGCCACATCAAAGTCCTTATCTGCCTCTGCCTTTTTAGCTTCCTGTAAAAGTGTTACAGATATATCGTCCTGTGTTTTTTCGCTCTTTTCCGTAGGTAAAGAACCTTTTTCTTCTTTTAGCAGTTTTTCGTAATCGGCATTAAACGATACATTTACAAATTCAATATTCAGTTTTGCAAAATCGACAACAGTCTTGCTTCTGATTACAGCTTCGGCTTTGCCTATACCGATATATTTTTTATTTTGGGCTCTAAGCGGAATGGTGAATTTATTTTGACAAAGATAAATTACAGGTTCATCATTATCAAGCAATTCAGCAAGTTCTTCCTGGTCAAACGCTACTAAATCCACATTGTTGATGATTTCCGTATTATCAGTGTACTGTTTTAATTCAGCAATACGTTCATTTCGCCATTCAATTTCTTCGGGGTCTAGTTCTTCAGCCTCATATTCAACACCCAATATCTGACATAATTTTTTGTTTAACTGCTCATCATCTTTGGATAAATTTTCCAGCGCTTCGACTTCTTCATCATAATACCGTTCGTTAAGCCACGTTAATAATTTACCGTCAATAAAATAGCCGATTGTTTTTTCTAAATCAAAGTACTCTCGTAAATCATCAAGATTGCGAACCTGTGCGCCGTCCTTCATTTCTAAAGCAAATTTTATTTTCCCTTTTTTCTTCTTAAGCATAATAAATCTCCTTAATTTTTAAAATCCCAAAAAGGATAATACCTTTTTGCCTACATTTTTTACTGTATCTACTGCTGCTGTAATTGCTTTTTTTGCAGTGTCTACAGCTGCTGCCACTATTGGCTTTACTTTTTGAAATCCTGTTTTTAACAAAGTACCTACTTTTTTACTGACAATATTGCCCACACCTGAACCGACGGTCATTCCGATAAACGGACCGATTACAGGGATTACACTGCAAACGGCGGTATCCACTCCTTTTTTTATCAGCCCTGTTACGGCGGAGATGGCGGCTTTGCCTAAATGGTCAACTGTCTGCATGGCATTTTTCTTGCCGGAAGCAAAGTTTGTAATGGCTTTTACGCTCTCTACTCCCCAGCAGGCAACACTGGCTATCGTTCCAATCGACGTTTTTTTCAAAAGCGGTATCTTGCCCATATCGGCAGCGATTTTTAAAGCGGCGGTTGAGGCTACTTTTAATCCCGTATCCAACGAACCGTACAAATCTGCTTCTGCTATATCTTCTTTTGTTACAGAAAGTTTTTCCGTGGCTTTCAGTACCATGTCGGCACCGGCTGTGAGCATTGCTCCATTTAGACCGGCAACGGTAGCTTGACCTGCAATATTGCTGATAACATTGTTCAATGCGAATTTATTCCAGTTTGTATCAATGGCAACAGGTTCATTTTTCTGCACGGGTTCAACGTCTATAGTAAGCGGCTGACCTGTTTTCATAGCGTTTTCAACTGTCTGGTTACCAGCTGCTAAAGCTCTTTCCACCTGCGACAGATATTCGCCCGTTTCGTTCATGTCTTTATTCGGCAATTCTCTGAGCTGCGACTGCATCCACTGTTCATTCGTTCTTCCCTGACGACTGTTTTCTTCCAGACTTCGCATATTATTATTGAATTCGTCAACGCAGTCTATCAGCTCATCGCTTATTTCATTAATGACTTTCGCCGTCGTGTCCGGCAGATATTTTGTCATATTATTTTTCAGCCAGTCCAGAGTTGTCGTTTCTGCTGATTTATTTAAATAGGAAGATAATAAATCGGCGGCGATAGGTACAAAACTTTCTATTTCTTTTGTACCGAAACCGTTAAGCGTGGTCTTCGGAATATCTTTAAATTCTGCGTCAATAACTGTTTTCATAAAAATCTCCTTTATTATAATGAAGCATTTTTAAATTTACGTTCCTGATAATTTTTTGCCATTTTTTCCAGCTGCTCTTTCATCGTTTCGGAAATGGAATGGGTATTTTTAATAGCGTTTAAAATATCTTCCGTAGATAATTTCATCTTTTTCTGCACAAATGCTTCTTCCAGACTGTCGTGAACGATACTTTCAATATCTGCTCCGCAATAGCCTTCTGTCTTATCGACAATTTGTTTCATATTTATATTTGGCAAGTCTTTTTTGCGTTTTTTGCCGATATGAATGGTAAAAATTTTTTCCCGTTCCTGTCTGTTCGGCAGGTTTACATAGAAAATTTCATCAAAGCGACCTTTGCGCAGTAGTTCCGGCGGAAGTTTGGTAATATCATTTGCCGTAGCCACTACGAAGGCAAGGCTTTTCTTTTCCTGCATCCATGTAAGAAAATTGCCGAACAGACGAACAGTAACTTCTGAGCCGGTGCTGTTTGCACCGATACCGGCAAATGCTTTTTCCAGTTCATCAATCCAAAGAACGCACGGAGAACTTGCTTCTGTGAGTAAAATCGCCCGTCGCATATTGGCTTCCGACTCGCCGACATATTTTCCCATGAGCCGTCCCATATCAAGACGCAACAGCGGTACGTCAAATGTTTTTGCGACAGCTTTGGCGGTAAGCGATTTTCCGCAGCCTGGCATACCGACGATTAATACGCCTTTCGGTGTTGCTACGCCGAATTCATTTGCTTTCGTGATATTTTTAAAGATTTCCGCTTTGCGAAGTAACCATTTTTTCAGTATTTCCAATCCGCCTATATCGTCAAGCGTTTCTTTGAGCGGTACCATATCCAAAATCCCCGATTTTTTTATCATCTGCTGTTTCTGCTCACGGATAAGAGCTAAATCCGTATAATCCAGTTCGCCGTCATCGGAAACGGCAAGTTCCAGAATATTGAATATTTCGGTTTTCGTCAGCCCTTTCAGCGTCATGATGAGTTTATCCATCAAATCATTTGTCGGCTGGCGAATTTCTAGTTCTTTTACAAATCCTGATATTAATTTATAAATACCTTTTTCATCCAGATAATCCATATTTATTATCGTAATATAAGATTCCAACTCTTTCGGAATAGTTATAAGTGGTGCAATAATGAAAATGGTAAAATCATCAATTCCTTCATTCGACAACAATCCTTTGTTGATTTGCTGTGATAAAAACTTGAGCTGTGAAATGAGTAGCGGCAGTGTTGAATGAGCATTTTCGCCGTGTATATTAAAGAAACTGCCGATATCCTTTATTATTAAAACTTTATTTGTCAAATCATCTTTAGCTGATATTAATTGTTTCAGTGTTCCGACAAGTTCAGCACCGGATTGAGCATAAATGGTATCTTTTTCTTCAAAGAAAAATCCCTGCATTGACCATTCATAAATGCCACGCCGTTTCCGTCTAGCAACATTTTTTATTTCATCTGCGGCGATATCGTCTTCAAACGTATCAATATAAAGTATCGGCATTCGTGCATCCATATATCGTTCTATTTTTTCCTGAAAATCCTTCATTATAGTTACCTTCTTTCTTAAAAGTTTTTATAGTTTTTCCAGTTCAACTTGAAGCACACTCATCAGTTTCATATATGATTAACGGTTTATCCTTTGTTATATAAGAAATCTTTAAGGTGGATATTATTATTTATTTTCCATATTTTTGTATTCATAATCCTTTCGTGTTATGTCTGTTTATATATTTATTATCGCATTTTCAGTTAAAAACACCATTCCTATAAGTATTAATATTTGCACTGTAAGTATCATTTTTTTGTTATATTTTTAGCTTAACTGATTTTATAAAAATTTTGGTGTACTGTCAGTATAATTTGTAGATTTAAATAGGAACTGAATACAAAAGATTATGTTGTACTCAGTTCCTGATTTTAAAAATTTTCATCTTGAAGTATTTTTTTCAAATCAACATTCAATGCTCGTGCAATTTTCAAAAAAATGGTAATAGAACCGCCTGTTTCGTATTTGCCGTTTTCTATTTTGGATAAATATGATTGGCTTATACCTGCCGCTACAGCTAAATCAATTTGCTTCATGTTTCTTAACCGTCGGTAATATACAATTTTACAACCTATTTCTGATAATCGTTTATTCTTTTTCAATTTTTTTCAACACCTAATTACTAAATTCTGTAATAATATTATGCTATATATAAAGATTTTCTGCTTTCCTATATTGCATTTTTTTGAACTATTAATCAAATTTAGTAAAAATATTTTTTTTATATCTATTTTTTATCTAATTTATGACTAAGCAATTTTTACTGTATGTTTCTGACAGGTCATACATAGCGGTTTATTATATTTGCTGATGGAGTATTGAATAACCCTCTCATTTTTAATTTCTTCACCGCAGTTAGCACAAACTACGATATTTCTTGCTGTTTGTTTAGGATTTTTAACGTCTATTTTGGCTATTTTTGTGCCTTTATTACCAACATTTGAATTTTCATCAGTTTTACTGTCTGCTTCCGGATCATCGCCTGTTGCAATACAAAGACTGAGCATATAGGCGTATTTTATGGCGGCTGTCTGTGCTTTCATTACAGCCTTATCTCCGGCATCCTGACCGCTGCCGATACCGAAGAAGTCAACACTTTCGCCGCTTTCACTATCAATCAGTTTTATCTGGACATTGACTGTTACAAGATGTTCTGTATTACCTTTGAGATTAATTACGTCAACCATTGAAGCTACTTCCGGTATAACAACACTTGCTATTTTGTTTTTAGTAAGAGCTTCATTAACTTTTAAGAGTACATCTTCCGCTGTAGCATATTTATACTGATGATAAGAGTTCAGTCCGTTTTTAGCGATATGGCTGCATTCATTCATGACGTTTACAAGTTTCTTGGTGATTTTTGTATTTTCCATAGTAATTCTCCTTTATATGAAAACAGGCAGGAAGATTTTTCTTTCTGCCTAAATCTTTTTATTTCTTTTTGATTAAAATCATACTGATTATCTGTAAAATCAATAAAATAAATTCTTTGCTCATAGTTTCACTTCCTTTCATTTAGGCAATTTTGATAGATGCCTGTTTAAATTGCCTACCGTATGGACAGTTTTCAGCAACAGCGCAATAATCCTTGCATTTCCTATCCTGCCAACGTTCTTTATTGGAACAGATATATTGTGTCTTTCCTGTTTGAAGTGCTTTATTCAGTCTTTCCACCTTTGTTTTCATGTAGAGCTTAACCCAGTGATCGGAAATTTTATTGATATGGATTAAATATATCGGGCTAGTGATATTTCTTTCGGCAGCCATTCTCAAATTAAAGTCTCTGCACAGTGCCTGAATTTCCATACGTTCGACTTTATAGCCTTTTTCTTCCAGCAGTATTCTGTAGTAGTTAAGCTGGATTGCCCAGTCTAAAATATGCTTTACTCCGTCAGTTCTCCATTCTTTTCTTGTTTTCGGTTGACCTTTTTTACTGCCTGTCTTATAAACTTCACCTGTCGGCACATCTACTTTGTAAAAGCCTAGAGCTTTCATCAATTTGTAAGATGAGGTAATTTTATAATCGCCCAAAGTATTATCTTTGCTCAATATTTTTCCGAATAAATCAAACTTACCGCTGGTAATATCATCGGATAATCTCTGTTCACTGAGCATAGTTTCATCAACATGATTTTCATTTAATGTATGAACTGCTGTTCCATGCAGCGCATAAAGCTGTTTTATCGGGTCAACGACATAATCTGTCGTTCTTTTTAAAAACGTTTCCATTGTCCCCGCCAACAGTTCAGTTACGGTAGGTTTTTCAATATTTCTGTTAAGTGAAGCAGCCACTGCTCGAAGTGTCGGTAAAAACATACATCTTTGACTATACGGACACTTTTGTAAACATCTAGTAATCTCTATTTCTTGCCCATTTGGACAGATAAATTTTGTAGCCGGCATAATAAATTCCTCCTAAACATAAAAATAGCAGGTACAGCTTTTGCTATACCTGCTCGTTTTCTTTATTAATTTATGCTTTTAATTTTTGTATTTCTTCAATATTTAATCCTGTATCTTCAGCAATCTCATTAATATCTTTGCCTCGTTTTAACATTCTTAGAGCAATTTCTTTAGATTTATTTTGTTCTCCTTGTTGAATACCCTCTTCATAACTTTCTCCTATATAGGAATAATAATCCCTAAGAGCTTTCTCTCTCTGTTCATATTCTCTTCTTTGCAATTTATCTATTAGGAAGGAACGTTCAAAATCCATTACTTCTTTCATAATAAAATTATTCTTTCGTAACTTGAAGATTTTTAATTTCATTTTCGCTTAAACCGGTAGCTTCTACTATCATTTCTATATTAGCACCTAAACGCAAAAGGTTTAGAGCAATTTCCTTAGCTTTGTCTTCTTCTCCCTGCTCATAGCTTTCTCCCATATAGGAATAATAATCTCTTAAAGCTTTTTCTCTTTGTTCATATTCTCTTCTTTGTATTTTATCCATTAAGAAGGAACGCTCAAAATCCATTACTTCTTTCATAATCGGCTTGTTCATTGATAATTCCTCCAGTTCCTTATCATCATAATTACCGGAAAAATACGCTATCCACGTCTCAGATGCTCTCATTTTTCTAATGTCTTTCAGTTTGAACTTTGGTATTTCTGCAAAGTGAATTTCCATATGGTCTGTTAATTTTCTATAAGACTTAGTATTTAAGAGCATATAAATATTGTGCCAGTCTTTCTCGTCAGTGAGATAATAAAAATTTAAAAGATTAATGGCAATCGTCTTTTTTAGTTTTTTGTAACGTTCGCCCTTCCCTAATTGTTCAGCATACATTTTTGACCAGTAATACAAAGAACGTTCCGCCATCAGCTTAAATGGCAGTACCTGTACTTCAATTTCTATCTGTGTACCGTCATTCATATCCGCTCGAATGTCCAGCTTGGATAATTTGCCGTCTATCGTTTCCGGTTCATTATCTTTATCTAAAAATGTAATATCCGTAAAATAATTGTTTGCATCTCTATCTAAAATCGAATTTAGGAAGTTGAGTGTTAAACTCTTTTTGTTTTTATCGCCGAGTAGCCGCTTAAAATACAGGTCATTCAATCTGTTGAATTTCATCTCATCAACTCCTTTATTTCATTATAACTTAAAGAAAAATACTTGTCCAAATGTCCTGATGTCCAATGAAATAACGGTGTAAAATCCTTATTTTACAGGTATTAACACTGTATTTTCACCGGACATTCGGACATATTTCATTTATGGACAGATGAATTTATGAATATCACAATAAAACTCTTCATCTTCATTACTGTACATATCGAGTATTTTTGTTTCGATATCATCAACGTCATATATGTCCGTCATGTTAACCTTAGGAAATACAGTCTGCACATACTGACATAAACTGTTCCAATCTCCAAAATACTTTGTTATGCAATCGCCGTTTTTCAAATCAAAATGATTTATCTTATACTTTTGCCAAAAATAGAAGCCTGTTTCATCTGTATTAATGAAAATTCCGCTGTCCTGTTCCTGTGCCAGATAAACCATGTCCACTTGTCCGTTATATTTATCACAGATATATTCATAAAATACGCGTGTTCCAACTTCCCATGCACTGGCTGTTTCTATCTTCAGATATGCCAGATTTTTATTCAGGATAACATACTTATTACAACAAACGAAATAGTTATTCTTGCCGGTTAAAGAAGCTGCTTTCTTTGGCGTATATCCTTCTTCCAGCAGGAAACCGTAAACTATCCGTGTCGGCGAAAACCGCATATAGTTATTGATTTTTCGCCATAAATCTTTTATTAATTTTGCTTTATGACTGTAAAAGACAATCTGCATTTGGCAGTAGCTAGCCATAATATCATCTCTTTTCATTAAAATTAACATAGTCGCTTTCTTAGTCGCTAACATGATCGGTATCATAGTCGCTAAATTCAAAACGGATATTCATATTCAAAGCGGTTAAGATTAAAGAAACACTCATCTTTTTCCGCCATATTATAAGCTGATTGCACTTTTCCTTCTATTGTATTTATATCATCAAAGATACTCACTTCAGCCTTAGGAAAAATCTTCTTCAAGTAACCGATTACATTGGAAAATCTTTCAAAGTATTTTACAGTATCTTTCTTTAAGTGGTAATCTACTTTGTATCTGTCTTTGAAAAATCTTCCTTCGATATCCGTGTTATAGTAAAGACCGCAGCCGAATTCTTCCGCTTCAAATACAATGGAGATTTCTCTGTCGTATTTTTCATCAACCAGCTTGTAAAATTCGTCAACTCTCGGCATCCATGCACTTATCGTTTCAATCTTAAAATAAGCGATATTGTCTTTATACGTTACAGAGCTATCGCAATAAGTGATAGCTCCTCTCTCATCAAATCTGTACAATTCATCTTTGGAATAGCCCATTTTTTGCATAAACGTATAAATTGTGCAATCGTGATTATCGTTACAAAAATCTGTTATGTTCTGCCATAAATTACAAATTTTTTCTTTCTGCTCACTATAAAATACTATGCTCGTTTCACATTCATTAGCCATTTATTATCTCTCCTTTTCTTATTTTCACAATCAAATCGCCGAAAACATTATATTTATTCACAGCTTTAATATTTGCCTGTGCCAATGTGTTTTGTAGAAATTGAGCAAATACTTTCGCCTGCATAAGATTTAAACTGATAGAAATATCCTCTTTGTTATCCGGTATATTAAAATTGATACGCACTAAACCGATTTCTTCATTGAAGTTGATTTCACTAACTACATCTTCAAATCCGGCACAAATAAAATGACTGGTCATTATTTAATCATTCCTTCCTGTTTTAAGCTGATTGATTTCTGTCTGCCGATAATGATATGGTCAATACACTCAATATTCAGTAATCTTCCTGCTTTAATGATACTTCTTGTTATAGCAATATCCTCTGTACTCGGTGTACAATCTCCCGATGGGTGATTATGCGCCACAATAATTGATGAAGCCATGTGTCTTATGGCAACGTTGAAAATTTCCCGTGGCTGTGCTAATGCCGCATTTAGTGTACCTACACTTATACATTTACTGTTAATGATACCGTTTTTCGTATTAAGCATCATTACCCAGAATTCTTCTGTTTCCTTATCTTCCAGAAAACGAAAATACTCTATAGCCTCTTTGGGTGTCGTAACTATTTTTAGTTTCTGCTGTTTTTCTCTCTGCATACGGGAAACAAGTTCTTTAATACATAAAATCTTCTTAGCCCGCATAGCTGTAATACCTTTAAAAGCTTTAAGTTGCTTTTCCGTGGCACAATTCACTACATTATATAGAGAGTTGTACTCATGCAAAATATTTTGTGCAGCTTTTTTCGGTATAAAGTTCTCCAGAAGTTCCACATCGGACAAATATTCAAGGTTCATAGAAAATCCTCCAATCTAATATAAAAATAGCGGATATAGTCTTACGCTATATCCGCATTATTAGGCAGTAAGATAATATTATTTTTCTTCGTTTTAACACTATCTTCAAGGATAGTACCGCCAATTCTTTCAAGTTCCGTAGCTCTGTTGTAATCGTCCACATCTTGAGATGTACGAGTTACGGCATTTACCAATCCGAATTGGCTGAAATCTCTGTCCATGATAAAATGTCTTAAAACTGAAGCTCTCTCATTTTTATTGAGCAAATATTTGTCGCCCAAAACTTCAACCGTTTCTATCGGATTATCTCCTGTTTTAATACTTTTAGCCTGACGCATTTTATCTACTGTAAGCATAAACTTTGTTTCATTAACGGCAGCACTTACAATATCCTGCACTTTCATAAAATATGCTTTATCATCTGCTTGGAGTGTTTCATCAGAATAAAGTTCATAGGCATTATCCGTATCTTCAACATTTCTGCCCGTGTGATATTTTTTATGAGCATAGTCTTTACTAATCATGCCGTTTTTACACACCAAACGATATACAAGAGGTTCAACCTTTAATGCACCTAATCCGATTTCACTGTTTGAAACTACAAATCCTGCCTGCACTATATCTCCTTCAGTGATTTCCGCCTTCATAGATTTGTTAATGACTTTTAGATAGAGATGCGTTTCCGTAATATCACAGCTGGCAATAGTGCAGTTTTTCATTTGTGCAATAACCGGCAATATATGGTCTACTAATTCCAGATTATCCAGTCTTCTGTATCTGTTCGACAAAAATGCTCTAAGTTTACCGTCCAAAGTACGAAGCATTCTCTTTTCTGCTTTAAACTTCAGCCAGCTGTTAATGTTTTCATCAAGAAGCTCAGGATATTCATTCATCATGCGTTCATAATATTTAAATGGAATACCGAGCCTGTCTGCAATCTGATGATGCGCAATATCCGTTACTTTGAAATTATAAATATCTTTGTCCATAAAAATACTGAGCGTGCTGGTGCCGTGTTCCGTGGATACCGATAAGCTGCGAGTATCTGCAATTAAATCTTTTCTCGCTTCACGCTGGCGCATAAGTTCTCCATAGAGATTTTCGATTGTTTTCATACCTTGTTTCATAATAAATTCCTCCTAAATTTAAATATAGAAAAAACCAGAGTGTATATGCACTCTGGCTAAATATTTTCACTGTTATAGTATATAATTAAAATTATTTAATCTATCAGTTTGATAAAAAATAACAGCAAATGATATAACATAATAATAAATAATGCTAAATAAAGGAGAGAAATTTATTATGGTAATAAATAAAATCGTTTTAAATCTTCAAGACGTACAACAGGTACTAAATCTAAGTGCTTATGGTGTCTATAAACTAATTCATGAAAAGAAACTCTACGCTTACAAAGATGATGGCGGCAGAGCATGGAAAATACCTGAACAATCCATCATTGATTATTTAAGCTCCCGCAAAAGTATCTATTCTTAATACGGCTTATCTTCTGTTAAACAGCTTTATCCATAATTTTTATCAATTAAAATTTCAATACATATTTCATTATGAACATACTGTTAAATAATTCAAAGAAAGGATTGATAATTATGTATAACGACAGAACAGATTTGGTAACGATAGATGAGCTTTGCGAAATCTTAATGGTAGGAAAAAACACAGCATATAGTCTGTTAAAAAGTGGTGCTATTAAATCTTTTAAAATTAATCGGGTATGGAAGATACCTCGTGTAAGTGTCGATGAATATATAAAGAAGCAAGTTGTTTGAATTTAGAGAGTATAGCATAATAGCTATACTCTTTTTCTTTGTAATTTATGTTTAGATACAATAGTTTATCATTGTAAAAAATGTTATTTATAACATTTTTTTCTTGTAATTTTTGTTGTATAATATTTTATAGATATAAAGAGAAGGTGATGTTTATGTATAGACAGGCTTTAGAGTTATTGAGTAAATGGAAAAACAAACCGAATAGAAAGCCGCTTGTAATAAAGGGAGCAAGACAGGTCGGTAAGACATGGCTAATGAAAGAATTCGGTAAAACACATTACAAAAATACGGTGTATGTAAACTTTGATTCAAACAGTAGACTACAGGAACTTTTCAGCGGAGATTTAAATCCTGAAAAGTTAATTTTCGGTTTGGAAATCTACACAGGGCAAAAAATAACAAGTGAAGATACTTTGCTTATATTTGATGAAATTCAGGAAGTTCCGCGGGCTTTGTCGGCATTAAAATATTTTTGTGAAGAAGCATCGCAGTATCACATTGTATGTGCCGGTTCACTGCTGGGAATAGCACTGCATAAAGGAACGTCCTTTCCTGTCGGTAAGGTTGATTTTTTGAATTTGTATCCGCTGTCTTTTAAAGAATTTTTAATGGCTTTAGGCAAAGACGGCTTAGTTAAGGTTTTAGAACAAAACGATTTTGATATGCTGAAAAGTTTTAAGACTACGTATATTGAGCTGTTAAAACAATATTATTTTATTGGCGGTATGCCGGAAGTAGTTTCGTATTTTGTTCAAAATCATGATATACACGAAGTACGCAATATTCAACAGAGGATATTAGAAGCATATGAACAGGATTTTTCCAAACATGCACCGAATGAAATTGTTCCTAAAATTCGTTTGGTGTGGAATGTAATTCCCTCACAACTGGCAAAAGAAAATAAAAAGTTTGTTTATGGATTGATTAGGCAGGGAGCAAGAGCGAAGGACTATGAAACGGCTATTATGTGGCTTAGTGATTGCGGTTTAGTTCATAAAATCAGTCGAGTAAGTATGCCAAATCTGCCGCTAAAAGCGTATGAAGATTTAAAGGCGTTTAAATTGTATTTGGTAGATGTAGGATTATTAACCTGTATGACCGGCATAAAACAGAAAGCATTGCTTAATGGAAATGAGCTGTTTGTAGAGTTTAAAGGTGCGATGACGGAACAGTATGTTTTACAGCAGCTGATTACAAATCTGGATTGGAATTTATATTATTATACGAATGAAAGGAATTCTGCGGAGATAGATTTCCTGCTCGATAACGGAAATGAGATTGTACCGATTGAAGTTAAAGCAGAGGAAAATCTTAAAGCAAAGAGTTTGCAGGTATATTGTCAGAAATATAAACCGGAAAAAGCAGTCAGAACTTCAATGTCCGATTACAGAAAAGAAGATTGGCTCATAAATCTTCCCTTATATGCGATAGCTGAAATTGATAGAATATGAAAATATTTTTGATTGTGTTCTATGTTGAACTTAGGATATAATAATATTGGAAATAGGTCGCAGATTTTGTTTATGATTAGAATAATGCTTTTGAATATTATATTTAAATATTGGATTTGATAACATTTTGATAACAGCCTCCCTAAAATAGATGAAAATCAATAGTGATATATTAAAAAGTAATTAGGCACAAATCCAATAAATATAAGGCTATACGGGATTTTTAGAAAATATTAGTAAATGATGAAAAAATAAAGAAGAGAACTCAAAATCAAGCGTAGTCCCCTACGTGCCGGTTCGCGTCATCAGTT
>OGYT01001606.1_pt1 | contig 14161 bp, 10 predicted proteins | sample 1576631 | NCBI WGS metagenome assembly OGYT01 (sample SAMEA3541588, study PRJEB24748) | human gut metagenome | biome: human gut; feature: human-associated habitat; material: faeces | place: China | collected 2012
AGATTATGGATGTTGTGAGCTTTTAGAGAATCATGCATATGCAGATTTGGCATATGAGAATCTAAAAGAAGCCAAACTACCATCTTACACAGAAGAGGAATTAGCATTTGCTTCGAAATTAGAAGATACCTTGTCAGGGGAAACGGTAGAAAATGCAAGAAAACTGTATGACACAGAGGGACTTCCATTGGCTATGAAAGTGGGAATAAGAGATTTGTATCAGAGGAACCCACTGACGGCTTCTTCTGATAGCGGAGATGTCAGTTATATAATGCCGATGTGTCTGATCTCTACTGTGTGTTGGCCGGCGGCAGTTTCGCCACATACATGGCAGGCATCAGCTTCTGCAGGCTCTTCTATTGGAGAAAAAGGTGCTCTTAGTGCAGCGCGGGTTATGGCGGGAATTGCATATGATTTATACAAATCTTCAGAAATTCGGGAAAAAATCCTAGAAGAATTTCGAGAAAAAAAAGTGGATTATAGACCAATGTATGAAGAATAGATTATGGACAACAGATTCGTAGAAAGGGAAGAGATTATGCAGAATCAGTTATTAAAAGAGGCAAATGAATTTCAAGAGAAATTAAGTGCATGGAGACGAGCGCTTCATCAAATTCCAGAAATTGGATTACATCTTCCAAAAACAGTCGCATTTGTAAAAAAAGAGTTGGAGCAAATGGATATTCCATATACCGTGTATGAAGAAAGTTCTTGCATTGTTGCTTTGATTGGAAGTGGAGAAAAATGTTTCATGCTTCGCAGTGATATGGATGCACTGCCGGTAAGAGAGGAATCAGGAGAACCTTTTGCATCAGAAAACGGATGTATGCATGCTTGTGGACATGATATGCACACAACAACACTTTTGGGGGCTGCAAAACTGCTGAAATCACATGAAAGGGAATTGAAAGGGACTGTCAAATTGTTATTTCAGTCAGCAGAAGAAACTTTTCAAGGAGCGAAAGCAGCGGTGGATGCAGGTGTTTTAGAAAATCCGAGAGTAGACGCTGCATTTGCAATGCATGTAGCACCGAATAGTGAAAATAAGAAGATTATTTATGGAGAATATCCGATGACCTCTGTCTATGGATTTCGTGTTCTTTTGACCGGAAAAGGAACGCATGGATCTGCACCAGAGCTAGGTGTTGATCCGATTAATGCAGGAGTTCATTTGTATTTGGCTCTGCAAGAATTGATTGCAAGAGAAATTTCAGCAATGGAAGAAGCGGTGCTGACGATTGGACGGTTTGAATCGGGAAGTGCATTTAATGTGATTCCGCATCGCGCAGTATTAGAAGGATCTCTTCGGACATTTAAATCAGAAGTCAGAGACTATATAATCTGCCGGATCAAAGAAGTTGCAAAAGGAGTAGCTGCCACATATCGTTGTGAGGTGGAACTAGAAGTGCTTAACGATGTTCCGGCAGTAAAATGTGATGTGAAATTAAATGAAGAGATTATTCAGTCTGTCAGAGAGCTGGATTCCGAGTTAAAAGCATATCCGACGTTTCACGTGATGGGCTCTGAAGATTTTTCTTACTTTGGTGAGAAGATTCCGACAAGTTATTTCTTTATCGGAGCAGGAGTGGACAATCAAGATGAATGGGTTGGACATCATAACCCTCATGCAAAATTCAATGAAACATGCCTGCCGACGGCAGCTGCTATTTATGCGAAAGCGGCAATGGATTGGCTGGAAAATCATGGTTAGGCAAAAGATGGACCTAGCTTGACAGAAAATTGCAGAAGATGATAAACTTGCAACGATAGTAGGAAATGGCAAGCAGAACAAAGAAAGGACAGGGACAATATGGGAATTTCAATTAAAACTTTATTGGAACATGAATTTTTTAAAGACTTTCATATTGTAGCTGGTTCTAAAGGGATACAGAAAGAAGTACAAGGAATTGCGGTCATGGATGCTCCGGATGCCTATCGTTGGACGAAAGGAAAGGAACTTGTAATTACTTCCGGTTATTCTATTTTGATGGAACCGGATTGTATCAAAAAGTCTTTTGATGAAGGATTGATGCAGATTACTTCCGGAATGATTATTAAACGAGGGAGACATCTTCCGATGATTCCGAAAGAGATTATCGAACTGTTTGAACAATATGAAATACCGCTGATCAGTATGCCATTTGAAATCGGCTATATGGAAGTCATGCAACAAGTGAATACGATCGTGATGAATCGGACCATTCGGCGCTTTCAAATCCATCAGAATGGTGCGATGATGTTAGGTTCGACAACATACAAAGTTCAAAAGATTAAAAAAATATTGCAGGCAGTAGAAGTGGAAATGGGATTTCCGGCATTTCTATATGATGTAGGTGAACAGGAAGGATATTGCAGCTCTGCAAACTTTAAGCGAATTTCAGAAACCTATGGATTGCAGGAAAGTGATTATTGGAATCCTAAAATGGAACACAATCGCTATACATTATGTGACTATATACAGATGACACGAATCCGAATGTTTAATGAAGATAATGTGGATGGTCCGCGGATCAGTTGGATTTTGATGCCGATTAGTATTGGAGGCAATCTGCAGGCATACTTTATTGTGATGGAATCAAGAGAATTCTTAGATTATTACGATGAGTATTCCATTCGGATTGCGTACCTTTTGCTACAATCGGTATATGAACAAATTGTCATTGCACAAAGTATTGGGAACATCGGATTTGAAAATCTTGTTTTGCTTGCGCTGCATTCTACCGGGGAAGATGAAGAAAGGCTTCTTTATCAGGCGGGACAGCAGGGGATTTCTATGAATACAAGATATATCTGTGTATTGTTTCATCAGATGAATGAGGAATTGAGTGCGCGGAATTCCAGAGAACAGTATATTACTGTTTTCAAAAACGGTCAGCTTTCTAAAAATGCAAAATTAGCATTTCTCGATGAAAATACAGGGATAGTTTTAACGGAATTGTCTGATTCTGTGTCATATAGTCAAAAAGATATGGAAGGTATGATTTCTGATTTTGAGCAGAAAATTGTTGAAACATTTCCTAAAATGGAATTGGAGTTTGCAGTGTTGCGAGAAGGCAAGAAAATGTCGGAATTAAAATCATCGGTGGAAACGTGTGGGAAAGTAATGAAAATGGGGAAAAAGCTTTGTCCAAAGAAGAAAATTTGGGATTATGAAATGATTGGACCGTTTGCATGGCTTCAAATTCCGGAGAAAGAATTGGAACAGATGCTCTCAGAGTATCTGGATATGATGAAAGACGAGAAAAATGTAGAACTGCTCAGGACACTGAAAGTTTATCTGGAAAACAATATGAATTTCAGCGTGACAGCTGAGAAAATGTATGTACATATCAATACCATTCGAAAAAGGATTGACAAGTTAGACCGAATGCTACAGATCGATTGGGATTCCTATATTTCCCGATTAAAAATAGAAATATTATTGCAGTTTTTGGAATTGTAGATTCCGATAATTATAGAAGAAATGGGTATGGCTGAAATGCAGGCTATACCCATTTCTTATGTGTAAAAATCCTGTGAGCATCGACTGTATGCGGATTTACTTTTGAAGGAGTAAAAAAGGCTAGTTTTAAATATAGCCTCCGTCTATTCCGATGATCTGTCCGGTCATATAGGCGGGAGCATGGGCTAAGTCCCATGCGAGAGAAGCAACCTCTTCCGGGGTACCAAATCGGCATGCAGGGATATCTTCTTCCAGTGCAAGACGTTCTTCAGGACTAAGCTGTGCGTTCATGGCAGTATCGATGGCGCCGCAGGCAATGGTGTTGACTTGAATATTGCTAGGTGCAAGCTCTTTTGCCAGTGCCCTCGTCAGTCCGTGGATGCCGGATTTTGCGGCGGAATAAGCGACTTCGCAGGAGGCGCCGACCGTTCCCCACATCGAGGAAATATTGATGATTTTTCCTTTTTTTCTGGAAATCATGGAGGGCAGGGTTGCCCGGCTGCAATAGAAAACTGAGGAAAGATTTGTCTGGATCATGCGGTTCCACAGATCGTCGGTCATATCTGTGAACAAACCGATGTGAGAAATTCCTGCATTGTTGATAAGTACATCGATCTGCCCACAAGTAGCGGAAATCTCTTCAAACATTGCGGTGACTTGTGAAGAATCACTGACATCGCAGCGGCAACAAGTGCAGGAGCCGTCAGGCAGTGCAAGGATTTCTTTTTTGACATTTTCTAACTGCTCGAGAGAAGTGGAGCAGTTTAAAATGACATGGTAATGATTTTTGGCAAACTGAAGTGCGATCGCTCTTCCGATTCCTCTAGAGGAACCAGTAACAAGAACGACTGGTTTTTGATTGGTTATATGCATAAAGAACCTCCGTGAAAAAAATATAATGTTACTATAGCACAAACTGGTGAAAAATGACAGAACAGCTCAGAACAAATCGGAAAGAAGAGTTGAAAAAGTGTGTTCGATTGGTATAATAAAACTAGGTGAAATTGGTATATCGTTTTAGGTGGGAATCGAAAGAAAGAAGAAAATACAGGAGGTGGAGGAGATGATCCAAAAGGCAATCGCATTTGCGACGAAAGCACATGACGGGCAACTGCGGAAAGGGACGATGCGCCCATATATTTTACATCCGCTGGAAGTGGGTGTGATCGTAGCGAGAATGACGGAGGATGAGGAGGTTATCAGTGCAGCAATCCTGCATGATACGATCGAGGATTGCGAAGGAGTGACGGCGAAGATGATCGAGCAGATGTTTTCCAACCGGGTGGCAGAACTTGTGCAGAAAGAAAGTGAAGACAAATCAAAGACGTGGATGGAACGCAAAGGTGCGACGATTCAGCATCTGAAAGTAGCAGAGCGGGAAGTACAGATGATCGGTCTGGCAGATAAGCTGTCCAATATGCGGGATATCGATCGGGATTATCCAGAGTGCGGGGAGGAATTGTGGCAACGATTCCGGATGAAAGACAAAGAGACGATTGGATGGTACTATAAAGGAGTAGAGGAGGCTCTTCGGAAATCTTTCTCGGAAGTTCCGGTGTATATCGAGTACCGCAGTCTTGTAGAGAAAATTTTTGGAAAATAGAAAATAGCAGGAAGACAATAGACAGGAGAACAGTATGAAGAAAAAAATATTAATGATAGGAACCGGAGGAACAATTGCATCAAAACAGACGGAGGCCGGGCTGGCTCCGGGACTTTCCTCGGAGGATATCCTATCTTATATTCCGCAGGTAGAGAGCGTGTGTGATGTGGATACACTTCAGGTGTGCAATATTGACAGTACGAATGTGACGCCGGAATATTGGAAGAAGATTGCAGGGGCAATCGAGGAACACTATGAGGAGTATGATGGATTTGTCATCTGCCACGGTACGGACACGCTGGCATACACGGCGGCAGCACTGTCTTACATGATCCAGAATTCTGAGAAGCCGATCGTGATCACCGGAGCGCAAAAGCCGATCAACATGGATGTGACAGACGCGAAGACAAATCTTTTAGACAGCTTTATTTACGCGTCAGACGATGCCTCTCAGGATGTGACGATCGTATTCGATGGGAAAGTCATTGTCGGAACAAGAGCGAAGAAAGAGCGCGCCAAGAGTTACAATGCATTTTCCAGCATTAATTTCCCGTATCCGGCAGTGATACAGGATCAGAAAGTATTTCGCTATATGCCGGCGATTCCTTATAAGAAGCCGGTCACGTTCTATCATGAGATGAAGAACAGTATTTATGTATTAAAGCTGATTCCAGGTATGAAGCCGGATGTATTGTCCTACATTTTTAAACATTATGATTGTGTCGTAATTGAAAGTTTTGGTGTAGGCGGTCTGCCGGAGAGCATTGTCGGAGAATTTTATAAAGAGATGACGGAGTGGGTGCGCCACGGAAAGATTGTGGTGATGACAACGCAGGTGGCAAATGAAGGAAGTAACATGACGGTCTATGAAGTTGGGAAAAAGGTCAAACAGGATTTTGATCTGATTGAAGCATACGACATGACATTGGAGGCAGTGATCACAAAATTAATGTGGATCATGTCCATGGAACAGATGAGTTACGCGGAAGTGAAAGAAAGATTTTACAGCAGCGTAAACCATGACATTTTATTTCATGAGTAGCAGTGTGAAATGAAGTGTGTTTAGTAAATTATAAAAAGGAAAAAGGGGAAGAAAAATGTATCAGCATATTTTATTTGATCTAGATGGAACACTGACAGACCCGAAAGTGGGGATTACAAGCGCGGTTGCACATGCGCTGAAATTTTATGGGATAGAGGTGGAGAATCTTGATACACTCTGCAAGTTTATCGGTCCGCCGCTTGCGGATTCTTTTATGGAATATTATGGATTTGACCGGGAACAGGCAGTGGAAGCAGTGGAGAAGTATAGAGAATATTTTTCGGTGCGAGGATTATATGAGAACGAAGTCTATCCAGGGATTGAACAACTATTAAAAGCACTGACAGAACAAGGAAAGAAGGTCTATCTGGCGACATCCAAGCCAGAGGTGTATGCAAGACAGATTTTGGAGTATTTTCACCTGACAGAGTATTTCACTTTTATTGGAGGAAGTGAATTGAGCGGGGAGCGTGTCAGAAAAGGAGATGTTATCGCATATGTGCTGGAGCATGAGAAGATTACAGACAGAGATAAGGTGATCATGGTCGGAGACCGAATGCATGATGTGCTTGGGGCAAAGGAGCAGAACATCCCATGCATCGGAGTGTTATATGGCTATGGAAACCGGCAAGAGCTGGAAGAAGCGGGAGCGGCAATGATCAAAGAGAGCGTAGAAGAACTGCACGACACCTTAGTGTAACTGAGGGGAAAATCGCGCCGGAAAAACCGCAGAGAAAGAAAAAATAAAAAGAGATAGAAAGAGGTAGAAGCAAGGAAATGAAGTCAGCACAGGATTTGAGAAAGTTACTAAATGAGATTCATCGGAAGAGTTATCCTGCATATAAGGGGACGAAGGGCAGTTATCGGTTTGCGGATTATATTCTGCACATCGATCATGTGCAGGGAGATCCATTTGCATCGCCATCGAAAGTGAGTGTTGCGATTGACGGACAACTGGCAAGGTTTCCGAAACAATTATTTGATAAGAAATATAAGCGGATCGCGCTGCAGGATTATCTGACAAGAGTATTTTATCAGAAGATCGAACGCTTCAACTTCAAGGCAAAGGGTTCGGGGAAAAGTGGTTTGTTATCTGTCAGCAGGTGCGGACAGGAGATTCTGGAACGGACAGCCTGCACGATTGACCCGGCAAATGGTAACGTGCTTGTGCGTATGGAAGTAGGATTTCCGGCAAATGGAAGGACAATTAATTCCGGAGAGCTTATTAAAATTTTCTTTGAGTTTCTTCCAGAGTGTGTAAAGGAATCATTTTTCTATCCGTGTGCAGATCAGAAAAAAATTGAGCAGACGATTTTTTTGGCGGAAGATCAGCAGGTGATCCGGGAAGAGATCCTGAAGCGAAATCTTAGTGCATTTGTGGCAAACGGCTCGATTTTGCCGAGAGAGAGTGGAATTTCTTCCCGCCCGATGAAGAATGGGGTTCCATTCCGTTCGCCGAAAGAGATGGAAGTGGAGATGGAGTTGCCGCACAGAGGAAAGATTAACGGTATGGGGATTCCATGTGGAATTACTTTGATCGTAGGCGGCGGCTATCACGGGAAATCCACATTGTTAAATGCGCTGGAAGTTGGTGTGTATAATCACATTGCTGGAGATGGAAGAGAGTATGTGATCAGTGATGATACTGCAGTCAAACTCAGGGCGGAAGATGGACGGAGTATCAAAAAGACAGACATTTCTATGTTCATCAACAATCTCCCGAATAAGAAAAATACAGAGGCATTCTATACCGAAGATGCAAGCGGAAGCACTTCGCAGGCGGCAAATGTAGTTGAGGCGATCGAGGCAGGCAGCAGATTGTTTCTGATTGATGAGGATACGAGTGCCACAAACTTTATGATCCGCGATGAACTGATGCAGAGGGTAGTGGCAAGGGAAAAAGAACCGATCACACCGTTTATTGACCGAGTGAGGGAGTTGTATGAAAAAGAAGGGGTGTCCTCGATCATCGTAGCGGGAAGTTCCGGATCTTATTTCCATATCGCAGATACGATTATCCAGATGGAACAGTATGAGCCGGCGGAGATTACAGCTTTCGCAAAGCAAGAGGCAGCGGCATTTCCGCTTCCGGTATCGGAAGGAAAGCGGGAGATGAAGAAACCATCCGTGCTCCGAAGCGCAGAAAAAAACAGGACATTCGCAGACCGCGGAAAAGTGAAGATCAAGGCGATGGGAAAAGATGGCATCCAGATGAATCGAGAGACAATCGAACTTCGCTATGTGGAACAGATTGTTGATGCGGAACAGACAAATGTACTTGGCTATCTCGTGAAGTATGCAGAGCAGAATCTGTTTGATGGAAAGAAAACAATCCAGCAGGTAGTAGATGCGATGGAGCAGAAGATGGAGCGGGATGGACTTGCTTCCATTGCAGAGTCTTCGTATCTTACGGCTAATTTTGCAATGCCGAGAAAGCAGGAGATCTTTGCCTGCCTAAATCGTTACCGGGGGCTGCGGTTGTAAGAAGATGAGAATAAAGTTGCGAAGAACTTATGAAAATCTAAAGAATTTATGAACTTCTTGACAAATGGCAGTTAGCCGACTATCATAAGGAATATCGAATAAGAAAAGGTTGAGAGAAAGAGGAGTACGCAAAGATCCCTTGCAAGAGAGGATCACTCATGGGCTGAAAGGTGATTTCAAGAAGGAATTGTGGAAGTAGCTTTTGAACCGGACGACTGAAGCGGCAGCAATGCTGACAGTAGGTAGTCACGGATCGTCCCCGTTACCGGACGCTAGAGATATCGATTTGCTTTTGTACAGAGATTTACGGAGTATGGAGCAGAGAGATAACAAAGGTGGTACCGCGATCATTCGCCCTTTACAGTATGTAGAGGGCGTTTTCTATTCCATAGGAAATCATATCAAAGGAAAAGATAAAGAGCGGCCACTTATGACAGAGCTGAAAGAAGATGAAGAGCAAAAGAGGGTTTGCAAAGGAGGAAATGATGAGTAAGAATTTAGAGAAGACTTACAATCCAAAAGAGATTGAGCCGAAACTTTATGAAAAATGGTGTGAGAACAAATATTTTCACGCAGAAGTAGACAGAAGTAAAAAACCGTTTACAACTGTAATGCCACCGCCGAATATCACAGGAAAGCTTCATATGGGGCATGCATTTGACAATACACTTCAGGATATCCTGATCCGTTATAAGAGAATGCAGGGATACAATGCACTTTGGATTCCAGGTACAGATCATGCGGCGATTGCCACAGAGGTAAAAGTTACAGAGCAGTTAAAGGCAGAAGGAATTGATAAGAAGGAACTTGGAAGAGAGAAATTTTTAGAGCGTACCTGGCAGTGGAAGGATGAGTATGCAGGAACGATTGAAGGCCAGTTGAAAAAACTCGGTGTTTCCTGTGACTGGGATCGAGAACGCTTCACGATGGATGAGGGATGCTCCAAAGCAGTTGAGGAAGTATTCATCAAACTTTATGAGGAAGGATACATTTATAAAGGATCCAGAATCGTTAACTGGTGTCCAGTATGTAAGACAGCACTTTCCGATGCAGAGGTTGATCACGAAGAGCAGGCAGGACATTTCTGGCATATCAAATATCCAATTGTAGGAACAGATCGTTTTCTTGAGATTGCGACAACACGTCCGGAGACAATGTTAGGAGATACAGCAATCGCGGTACATCCAGATGATGAGAGATACAAAGATATCGTCGGAAAGAATGTATTACTTCCATTAGTAAACAGAGAGATTCCAATCGTGGCAGACTACTATGTAGATAAGGAATTTGGAACCGGAGCGGTGAAGATCACACCAGCACACGACCCGAATGACTTTGAAGTCGGAAAGAGACATAACCTTCCGGAGATCAACATCATGAACGATGATGCTACGATCAACGAGCTCGGTGGAAAATATGCAGGGATGGAGCGCTATGAGGCGAGAAAAGCAATCGTAAGCGATCTGGAAGAGCAGGGATTCCTTGTGAAAGTAGAAGATCATTCTCATAATGTCGGAACACATGAAAGATGTGGAACAACGGTAGAGCCACTCGTAAAACAACAGTGGTTTGTCCGTATGGAAGAGCTGGCAAAACCGGCGATCGAGGCGATCAGCAACGGAGATCTGAAACTGATTCCAGAGCGAATGAACAAGACTTATATGAACTGGCTGTCCAATATCCGTGATTGGTGCGTATCCAGACAGATCTGGTGGGGACATAGAATCCCGGCTTATTACTGTCAGGAATGTGGAAAAGTTGTTGTGACAAGAGAGATGCCGGAGGTATGCCCGGATTGTGGCTGTACCCATTTTGTGCAGGATGAAGATACTTTAGATACATGGTTCAGCTCCGCACTTTGGCCATTCTCAACACTTGGCTGGCCGGAGAAGACGGAAGATCTTGATTACTTCTATCCAACCGATGTACTTGTAACCGGATATGACATCATCTTCTTCTGGGTGATCCGTATGGTATTTTCCGGATATGCTTATACTGGAAAAGCGCCGTTCCACACGGTATTATTCCATGGATTGATCCGTGACTCTCAAGGAAGAAAGATGAGTAAGTCTCTTGGAAATGGAATTGATCCGCTGGAGATTATCGAGAAGTATGGTGCAGATGCGCTCCGTATCACGCTTGTGACGGGAAATGCACCTGGAAATGATATGCGTTTCTACGATGAGAGAGTAGAGGCAAATAGAAACTTTGCGAACAAAGTATGGAATGCATCCCGCTTTATCCTCATGAATATGGAAGGAAAAGAGATTACAGTTCCGAACGAAAGTGATTTGTCAGCGGTGGATCAATGGATCATCTCAAAGATGAATACACTGACAAAAGATGTGACAGAGAACATGGACAAATTTGAACTTGGAATCGCTGTACAAAAAGTATATGACTTTATCTGGGATGAGTTCTGTGACTGGTACATCGAGCTTGCAAAATACCGTATTTATCACGCGGAGGAAAATCCGGCAGCAGCAAACAGTGCACTTTATACATTAAAGACTGTGCTCGGTGATGCATTAAAACTGCTCCATCCGTTTATGCCGTTTGTGACAGAAGAAATCTACGGTGCGCTTGTTCCAGAAGAAGAATCATTGATGATGTCTTTCTGGCCGGAATACAAAGAGAGCAGCTGCTATCCGGAAGCAGAGAATATTGTAGATCACATGAAAGAGATCATCCGCGGTGTCCGCAACGTACGAGCAGAGATGAATGTTGCTCCAAGCCGTAAGGCGAAGACATATATTGTCTGTGAAAATGAAAATCTTTGTCAGGGATTTGAGGAGATTAAAGAGTCTTCCATGCCACTGATGAGTGCAAATGAAATCCAGATTCAGTCCGATAAGAGCGGAATCGCAGAGGATGCAGTTTCTGTCGTTGTAGCAGATGCAGTTGTATATCTGCCAATGGAAGAACTTGTTGACTTTGAGCAGGAGTTAGAGCGTCTGACAAAAGAGGAAGCACGCTTGACAAAAGAACTTGCCCGTGTCAATGGCATGCTGAACAATGAGAAATTTATCAGCAAGGCTCCGGAAGCAAAAATCAATGAAGAAAGAGCAAAGCTTGAGAAATATACACAGATGATGGAACAAGTACAGGAACGATTAAAAGGACTTAGAAAATAAACACATCAGATTGTGAGAGGTGACAATGAAACGGATTCATATCAAACGCCCCGATATAAAGGGTGGCATACAAAGGGTGAAAAATTTAAAGCCGGAAGACATTAAGAAGTATTGGAAGAAGAGAAAAGAGAGAAGGGAACAGATTTTAGAGAAGAGACGCAACAGCCCGCTGGCGAAAAAGCTGGCACCGTGTTATAAGTTCATGAATCAGTTTTCGCTTGTATTTCATGCACTTTTGGCATGCTTTTTGAACCTGGTCATTGAATGTATTTCCCGACATTCGCTTGTACAGGGGTGGAATTATATGGTTGAGACACCAAAAGTGTTCTTATATAATTCATTTTTGATCTTTATTACGTTTTCTGTTGTTTATCTCGTAAGAAGACGTATTTTTGCCAGAATTCTTTTAAGTGTATTCTGGATCGGTCTTGGGGTGACAAACGGATACATGCTTATGAAGCGTGTCACTCCGTTTAATGCACAGGACTTAAAAGTTGCCGGTGATGCGGTGACCTTGATCAATTCTTATTTTAACGGAATTGAACTTGTTGCGGTGATCGTTGGTGTGGCAGCGGTTGTTGTATGGGTCATTTCCATGTGGAAGCGTGGCGGACAGTATGCTGGAAAAATGAGAAGAGTGCTTGCGCTGACCGGAGTGGTATTCTGGTTTGGACTATTTTTTGTCGTGACAGATATAGCACTTGATAAGCGAGTGATTTCCAATTATTTTGGAAATATTGCTTTTGCCTATGAAGATTATGGATTTCCATACTGTTTTATGTCGAGTGTGTTTAATACCGGAATTTCACAGCCGAATGGCTACAGTGAGGAAATGATCGCTCAGATCAGTGAGAACGGTGCGATCACAGAGGCCAAGACCGGAAGAAAAGAGATGCCAAATATTCTCTTTATCCAGCTGGAATCGTTTTTTGATACAAGTGAGGTAGAATTTTTGCAGACATCACAGGATCCACTTCCAACGTTCAGAGCGCTTTCTGAGAAATATTCGTCAGGGTATTTCAAAGTGCCATCGGTGGGAGCTGGAACGGCCAACACAGAGTTTGAAGTTCTGACCGGAATGAACTTGCGATATTTTGGACCAGGGGAGTATCCGTATAAGACAATATTAAAAAAAGAAACCGCAGAGAGTGCAGCAACTGCGCTGAAACGATTTGGTTACGGCGCACATGCGCTTCACAACAACGGAGGAAATTTTTACAGCCGTTCAACGGTATTTAATAATATTGGGTTTGACAGTTACACGAGTAAGGAATTTATGAATATTCTTCAGCTTACCGAGAATGGGTGGGCGAAGGATGATATCCTAACAGAACATATCATGAACGCAATGGATTCGACAGAACAGCAGGATTTCGTATTTGGGATCACAGTACAAAGTCATGGCGATTACTATGGACAGCATTTAGAAAATCCAAGGATTCAAGTGACCGGAATAGAGGATGAAGAAGTAAGAAGTGCATGGGAATATTATGTCAATCAAATCTATGAAGTCGATCAGTTTATCGGAGATCTTGTGCAGGCGTTGGAAGATAGAAAGGAACCAACCGTTCTAGTCCTATATGGAGATCATCTGCCAACACTCGGACTGAAATCTGAAGATCTGAAGGGAAGGTATCTGTACAATACAAACTATGTTGTATGGGATAATATCGGGTTGGAAAAACAGGATCGAAATATTGCATCTTATCAGATCATGGCGGATGTTTTTGAGAAGTTGGATATTCATTCCGGAACAATATTCAATTATCACCAGAAGAGAAGGCAGACGAAGAACTACTTACTCGATCTGGAGATGCTGCAGTATGATATTCTCTATGGAGAGAAGTATGTGTACGGAGGGAAAAATCCAGTGCCGGAAGGACACATGCAGATGGGAATTAAGGATGTCGTGCTGACAGATCTGATCACGCAGCTTGACGGAACATATAGCCTCTATGGCGAGAATTTTACTAAAAATAGTAGAGTCTATGTCAATGGCGAGAAGAAGAGTTCTAAATTTTTGAATAATACGAGGATCGAACTGCAGGAGACAGAGCTGAAGGAAGGAGATATCATCACGATCATTCAGATGGGATCAAGTAATACGGTCTTTCGGACTTCTGCGGAATACATTTACCGCGGTGGCAAGATAGAAGAGTTGACAGAAGAATTGAAGCTTCAGCTGGAAGAGGAAGAAAAAAAGGCAGAAGATGTAAAGACAGTGACAGAAGAAACAAAAGATGCGGCAGACGATTCGTCTGAAACACCGCAGAAATAATGGAGAAGACAAGTGAATTATCAGGAAAGTGTGAAATATATTTTAGACATTCCAAAATTCACAGTGAAGAATCATCTGACACATACAAAAGAGTTCCTATTAAGACTTGGAAATCCACAGGTCGGTAGGAAAGTAATTCATGTGGCAGGGACAAATGGAAAGGGCTCTGTATGTGCAT